>OJPD01000020.1_pt1 | contig 134943 bp, 132 predicted proteins | sample 1598371 | NCBI WGS metagenome assembly OJPD01 (sample SAMN03922478, study PRJEB24848) | human gut metagenome | isolation source: stool sample | host: Homo sapiens | place: Germany | collected 2010-11
ATCAAGCTAAAGCTAAAGGGCCTGACACCTGCTCAACACAGATACCAGACCCTTCTGGTCGCTTAATAAATATTTTGTCTAACTTTTGGGGTTCACTTCAGATCCGCCGGAGCTTATTTTTTACATACTTGGGACAGGTGTGGGTCTTGCACTGTCGATAACGGTCTTTGCGTCAATGAGGTTCTTAATGAGGTTGGGCGAATGGTACAGGCGGTAGCCGTCAAGGTTTATCCTGCCCTGACGGACATAGCTGTCATGGATCTGCACCCAGTAATCCTGCGAGGCATCGACATTGCAGAAAATGCGGAAGCCTGCGTCGTACATGGATTTGTACTTAGCGCCGCTGTAGTCCTCAACTCCGGCGATATCCTCGCCGAAGGGGTAAATGAGAACATCGGTGTCGCCGACGATAGGCTGAATCTGATCCTCCCACTTCTGAACATCGGCTGCAAGCTTATATGCATCGGCACTGCCGTAGCCGAAGTGCGCATAGCTGTGCGAAGCTATCGTCCAGCCCTGCTTCTTAATGGCCTCGGAGACCGCCTTTGCCTGCTCGACCTCTTTGTTATACTCATCACTCGTCAGCTTTTCCTTCCAATCCGGATGGGTATGATAGCCGAAAACGCCCTCATAGCCGGTGACAGCAAGAATCCCCTTTGCGCCGCGGTAGGAGAAATCGGGGTGCTTTTCGATGAAGTCCTCAAGCAGCGGAAGAACATCGTAGCTTCCGGTGACCAAGGTACCGTCTTTTTCGTAATACTCGTTCGTGACCTTGCCGTCCTTGCCGATGACAAGCTTATGCGCAAAGCCGTCGCCCTTGGCATCGGCGTAACCGTCACCGTCGCCGTCGGTCATGTACTTATAGTAGTTCACATCGTCAACAGAGAGAACGAAGGGCTTTTTGCCCTCGGGCAAATAAATGTCGCCCTGCTTATATACGGTCTTGCCGTCGTCTGTCTTGACCTGCTTCACCATGTCGTGGATATCCACGAGGACATAGCCCCTTGCGTACATCTGCTCCATGATGGCGTTAAACTCGCTTATCGTGGTCATATAGAGGTTGTAGCCGTCCTCTTCCCCGTCGCCGTCAAAGGCTCTATCGGTGTCGGCAATAAGGCTGTGGAAGAATATATGCGGGACATGGGTCGTGTCCTCCCAACGGGAGCACTGAGCTTTCTGCGTCTCAAGCTCCTGCTTGTATGCAGAGCAATCCTCGGCGTTGTCATAGGCGCTCTCATACTCGGCGACCAGTGCAAGCGCCTTGTCGTAATCATATGACGCTGCCAGTCTGTCGGCCTCTTTTTTAAGGCCGGATGCAGTCTTGGGAAGCTGCTTGCCGGTGACCTTGGAGGTTATCGTATCTCGCTCCGATATCGCAGGATCGGTATTATTTCCGCCGCTGCCGCCAACTCCGCTGCATGAGCGGACGCTGATAGTCAGCACCAGCATCATCACAGTCAGGATAACAACGCAGAACACAGCGACCTTTCTCGGGCCGAATATATCGAGCAATGCCGCCCAAAAGCGCTGAAGCTTATGCGAAAACTTGGTTTTCAGCTCATTCATCGTTCACTCACCCACTTTTCTATATTATCTGTACAGTATATTAACATACGCCGCTCAAAATGAGCAACTGTAATTTTTATCTCTTGCCGTTTTTGGTGAAAAACTCCCTTGTATGCAGGCCATCGAGCTTTATCTGCTCGCCGAGGCGGGCAATGTCGTCAAACTTCTGCTCGTCACGCAGGAAGCCGTAAAACTCAACTCTCGCCTGCCTGTCATAGAGGTTGCCCTCAAAGTCGAGGATGAAGCTCTCGACACTGACAATGCCGCTGTCGCTGACCGTGGGGCGCACGCCGACATTGGTGACTGAGATGTGCTCCGAACCGTCATCAAGAATGACCTTGGCCGCATACACGCCGTGACGGGGTATGACAACGCCCTCGGGTATCTTCATGTTTATAGTCGGAGTGCCCATTTTAGTACCGAGGTGGTAGCCCGAGCGCACAGTGTCCGACAGCATGTGCGGGTGACCCAAAAGCTCGTTTGCCTTTTCTATCTCGCCGTTTTGGATGAGCTTTCGTATCTCGGTTGAGCTCACGACAATGCCGTCACGGCAAACAGGCTCGATGATATCGCAGCCTATGCCCTTTTCGGCGCAGTATTCCTTAAGGCGAGGTGCCGTGCCTAAGCCCTTGTAACCAAAGCAGAAATCATGCCCGACAACGAGCCATGCGATGCCGAGCTCCTCGATAAGCTCGTCAATAAACTCATGCCAGTCCATGCGCATTACCTTTTGGTTAAAGTGGATGAACACGACATTATCGATGCCGAAACAGCGGTTTATGATGTCCTTTCTACCGATGGCGCTGTTTATGAGCGGCACCTCGGTACCGAAAACGAGCGTATCGGGGTGGATATCAAAGGTCAGCACGGAGGGCATTGCACCTATCTCCTCGGCTCGCTGCTTTGTTTTATTCAAAAGTGCAGCATGACCTATATGCACACCGTCGAAAAATCCGAGCGCCATGGCTCTTTTTGTATCTGCCATATCAAACCTCAAAGAAGCTTTTTATTGTTTTGAGTTTATTATCCGCAACCTCACCGAGCAGCAAAAAAGCGCCGGTCTGGGCATAGACTCTGTAAATGCCGTTCGGTGAAGCAAGCTTTATGATATTGCCGTTGCACAGCTTTTTCTCGGCCGTGTCGCTCACGGTGAGCGCAGGGTATGCCGAAAACAACCTGTCAACGGAAATTAAACTTGCGTCAAGCTCGCCGTTATTGGCGGCTGCTTGTATCTCATCTATCGTGTATGCCTGCTCGATCGAGAACACACCGGCTTTGACACGGCGCAGCGAGCTCATGCAGCCGCCGCAGCCGAGTGCGTCGCCGATGTCGTTGCACAGAGTTCTGATATAAGTACCCTTAGAGCATACGATATCAAGGATGTAGTCGCCATCATTTTCGCCTATTATCTCAAGCTTATCGATGGTGACCCTGCGTGGCTTGCGCTCAACGCTCTCGCCCTGCCGTGCAAGCTCGTACAACTTCTTGCCGCCGACCTTTATCGCCGAATACATCGGCGGTATCTGGCTTATCTCACCCTTGAAGGCACCGAGTGCTTGCTCAAGCTCGGCTCTTGATGGCAGACTGTTGCTGCTTTTCAATGTATTGCCGGTTATATCCTGCGTATCGGTCGAAACGCCGAGGCGCAGCCCGGCAATGTACTCCTTGCTGTCGGCTTCGGCAAACTCAACAGCTCTCGTTGCTCTGCCGACAAACACTACCAAAAGTCCCGTTGCCATCGGGTCAAGCGTGCCGGAGTGGCCTATCCTGCGCTCATGCAGGATGCCACGCAGCTTACCGACGACATCGTGACTCGTCCAGCCGCAGGGCTTGTCTACAAGTATTATCCCGTTTAGTCCCATAGCTTATCCAAGGCGTCGATCATCATCTGGCGCGCGGTGTCGGGGTCTGCGTTTATCGTGCAGCCGGATGCCATTTTGTGCCCGCCGCCGCCGAACACGGCACACAGTGCGGAGCTGTCAAAGTTAGGCTGCGACCGTACCGAGACCTTGCATTTACCCTCGGTGAGTTCGCGGATGACCATACTCACAACACAACCCTCTACTCTGCCGGGTATGCCTGCTATATCATCGCAGTCGTTCTCGGTCGCACCGGCATTTTTCATCATATCCAACGTTACGGTTGCGACAACAATCGCATCGTTTTTATAAAACTTAAGTCCTGAGCATATCTCTCCCTCAAGGACAATTCTTGCCCTCGACACCTGACGGAACAGGTCAAAATTAAGTGCCTGTACCGAAGCGCCGTATGACGCAAGCTCGCTTGCGGCGGCAAATGTCTCCGCCGTGACATTGGCATAGCGGAAGCAGCCGCAGTCGGTAGAGACGGCCATATACAAAAGGCTTGCCTCCTCGGGCGTTACATTGCCGCAAAGCTCCTTTATCACCTCAAGCACCGCCTCTCCGCAGGATGCCTTTTCCGGGCGTAGCAAAAGCTCGTGCGCATAATGCGAATTTGACGGATGATGGTCGATACAGGCATCGGCCTCGCCGTTATAGCCCACAGGGAACATGTGCTTCTCGGCGACATCGACAGCGACGGCGCAGTCATAGGCAAAGTCGGCATCAACATACTGCTCAATGTACTTCATGTACTTGGGCGTGATGTCTGGATTATTATAAAGCGCCGCCTTTTTTCCGCACCTGCGCAGAGCCGAGCACAGCGCTGAGGCGCTGCCAAGGGTATCACCGTCGGGGCGGACATGGGTCAGCAGCAGTATATTATCATGGTTTTTCAGCCATTCGGCACACTCACGGTAGTTCATTGCTCGTCCTCATCGTGCTTGATATCAAGATTGCTGATAAGCTCATTTATGTGCGCACCGTACTCTATGCTGTGGTCAAGTTCAAAGGTGAGCTCGGGGGTGTTTCTGAGCTTCAGGCTGCTGCCAAGCTCACGGCGCAGCCAGCCGGCGGCGGATTTGAGTCCTTTTTTGAACTCCTTTTCATTCTGAAGCCCCATGACCGACAGCCATATCTTTGAATAGCGCAGGTCGCCGGTGGTCTCGACCCTTGTTACACTTATCATGCCCTGATTAACACGGGGGTCCTTTATCTCACGAAGCAGCTTGCTCATGACAAGCTGGATATCGTCATTCGTTCTTGCCAGTTTATTTGAAGGCATTTCATTTCCTCCTATCGTCGAATGGGCGGTCGTTTCTGACCGCCCACGATTGTTTTATTACGGATTTACCTGCTCCATAACGAAGCACTCGATCACATCGCCGACCTTGATGTCGTTGAATTTTTCGACCTGCATGCCGCATTCGTAGCCGTTTGCGACTTCCTTGACATCATCCTTGAAGCGGCGAAGCGATGCAAGCTCGCCCTCGTGGACAACGACATTATCACGCAGGACACGGACAGAGCAGCCACGCTGGATCTTGCCGTCGGTGACATAGCAGCCGGTAACGGTACCGACCTTGGAGACCTTGTAGGTCTCACGAACCTCGGCATGACCGATGACTACTTCCTTGAACTTGGGTGCGAGCATGCCCTTCATGGCAGCTTCTATCTCGTTGATGCAGTCATAAATGACACGGTACATACGCATATCGACATTCGAGCGGGCGGCATTGTCACGGGCAGCATTGTCGGGTCTTACATTGAAGCCGACAATGATTGCACCAGAGGTCGCCGCCAGCATGACATCGGACTCATTTATTGCGCCGACGCCGCTGTGGATGACCTTTACGCGCACTTCCTCATTTGTTATCTTCTCAAGTGAAGCCTTGACGGCCTCGGCAGAGCCCTGAACATCGGCCTTGACAATAATGTTGAGGGTCTTCATCTCGCCTGCCTGTATCTGACTGAACAGATCCTCGAGGCTGACCTTCTTGTTTGTGCCGAAGGCTGCGTTCTTCTGCTGGATCTTGCGCTCCTCAACAAGTTCACGGGCCATGCGCTCATCGGCAACGGCGTTGAAGGTGTCGCCGGCACTGGGGACCTCGGACATACCGGATATCTCGACGGGTACGGACGGTCCTGCTTCGGTTATGCGCATTCCCTTGTCGTTTATCATCGTGCGGACACGGCCGACAGCGGTACCGGCAATGATTATATCGCCGAGCTTGAGCGTGCCGTTCTGGACGAGAACGGTCATGATGGGACCACGACCCTTGTCAAGGCGAGCCTCGATGACAGCGCCCTTTGCGGCACGGTTCGGATTTGCCTTGAGCTCCTGAACCTCGGCGAGAATGACAAGGTTTTCAAGCAGATTATCGATGCCCATACCGGTCTTTGCGGAAATGGGGCAAACAATGGTATCACCGCCCCACTCCTCGGGTACGATATCGTACTCGGTGAGCTGCTGCTTGATGCGTTCGGGGTTAGCGCCGACGGTGTCCATCTTATTTATTGCAACGACAAGCGGGATGCCCGCTGCCTTTGCGTGGTTTATACTTTCAATGGTCTGCGGCATTATGCCGTCGTCCGCTGCGACAACAAGGATGGCGATATCGGTGACCATCGCACCTCTTGCACGCATGGAGGTAAACGCCTCATGACCCGGAGTATCGAGGAAGGTGATGGGACTGCCGTTAATTTCAACGGTATATGCGCCGATGTGCTGGGTGATGCCGCCTGCCTCGCCGGAAGCGACATTTGCATGGCGGATATAGTCGAGCAGTGAGGTTTTGCCGTGGTCGACATGACCCATGACAACGACAACGGGTGCACGGGAGACGAGTTCGTCCTCGGTATCCTCGTGGTCGTCGATAAGGCGCTCCTCAACGGTGACGACAACTTCCTTCTCGACTTTGCAGCCAAGCTCCATTGCAACGAGCGCTGCGGTATCGTAATCGATAACATCGGAAACGGAGGCGAAAACGCCTAATTTTATAAGCTGCTTGATGACCTCTCCTGCGGTCTTTTTCATTCTGGAGGCAAGCTCGCCGACATTTATCTCATCGGGAATCGAGACCTTGAGCTGCTGCTTCTTTGCTATCTCAAGCTGAAGCTTCTGCATCTTGTCGCGCTCTTCCTGACGGCGCTTTGCACTTGCGGCCTGCTGCTGACGCTGCTTGGACTTGTTGACGATTTTCTCCTTACCGCCCTTGCGGTCACGGTCACGGCCACGTTCGCCTGCCATTTTGTCAAACTTCTCGTCATATTTGGTCATGTTGACCGCTGCGCTGCCACGGGTGTCGATAACACGCTTCTCGGCCACCTGTCTGGGGACATGAGGCTTATTCTCCTTCTCCTTCTTAACGGGAGCGGCAGACTGCGCAGGCTGCTGAGCAGGCTTTGCGGGTTTCTCATCCTTTGCGGGCTTTTTCTCGGAAGGCTTGGGTTCTGCCTGAGCCGGAGTATTGAAAATCTCGGCGATGCTGCCGACCTGATTATGCTGGGTAAGATACTCGAATATGAGATCTAACTCATCGTTTTCAAGAACCTGCATATGGTTCTTGGGCGTTGTTGCATAGTCGGTCAGTATCTGACTTATCACCTTGGATGTGGAATTGAAATCCTTTGCTACCTCGTGTACTCTGTATTTTATCATGCTCATGCATTAGTCCTCCTCTTGCCTGTCCTCTTGTTTTTCTCATGCGCCTTGGTCTCATACTTACGCCGCTTTTGATTTTCGAGCCTCTCGGATATCGCCTTTGCCGTGTCGGCATAGCCGTCATCAAGCTCACATAAAAGCTTCAAAAATGCATCTGCAAAACCGAGGTCGCAAATTGCCGCCATCGAGCAGCCGCTTTTGCCGACATGTTCGGATATCTCCTGCTTTGTAAACGGAAGTGTTATCAGCGGGATATCCCGTCCGTGCACAAAGCCATTTGCCCGGCTTTGCGCATTGCTCGACGCATCGCTTGCCAAAACCACGAGCTTTGCCGTCTGCGCACGGGCAGCGGCTCCCGTGTCCGTTTCGCCGATTGCGGCGGCGTTGGCCTTTCGCATAAGGCCGAGCAGATTAAGTGCTTTTTCCTTCACTTTGCCGCCTCCATCTGCCGTTCAAGCTCTTCGTACACCTCGGGCGGTATCTGCGAGGAAAAAGCCTTTTCAAGCGCTTTGCCTTTTATCGCTTTCTTCAGGCAATCCTTGCTCGGGCAAATATATGCCCCTCGGCCTGCCGCCTTTCCCTTAAAGTCAAGGCTTATTACACCCTCGGGCGACTTCACCGCACGGATAAGCTCACGCTTCGGCTTCATCTCACGGCAGCCAAGACACTGCCGCATCGGTATTTTCTTTTGCATCCTGCTGCCGCCTTTCTTGAAAATTACGCCTCGGATTCGGGCTTGATATCGATCTTAAAGCCGGTCAGTCTTGCCGCAAGTCTTGCGTTCTGACCCTCCTTGCCGATGGCAAGGGAAAGCTGGCTGTCGGGGACGATGACACGGCAGCTCTTGCCGTCTTCAAACATGGTGACACTTATTACGTCACTGGGAGCAAGCGCTGCTGCGATATATTCCTCGGGAACATCGCTGTACTTGATGATATCTATCTTCTCACCGCCGAGCTCCTCAACGATGTTTGCAACTCTGCCGCCCTTGGGACCGACGCATGAGCCGATGGGATCGATATCGGGGTCGTTTGACCATACCGCCATCTTGGTGCGGCTGCCCGCCTCACGGGCGATGGACTTAATCTCAACCGTGCCGTCAAAAATTTCGGGAACTTCAAGCTCAAACAGACGCTTTACAAGGCCCGGGTGGGTGCGGCTGATCAGCACCTGAGGACCCTTGGTGGAATTTCTGACCTCAACAACATAGACCTTGATGCGATCGCCCTCGGTGAGGGTCTCGGTCTTAATTCTCTCATTGGGAGCAAGCATTGCCTCTGTGAATTCGCTGTTGGAGTTTATGCGGATGGACACGCTGCCGGTCCTCGGCTCGATGCGGGAGACAACGCCGGTGAGTATCTCATGCTCTTTGGAGGTAAACTCCTCGTAGATGATGCCGCGCTCGGCCTCACGAATGCCCTGGATGATGACCTGCTTTGCAGCCTGTGCGGCTATGCGGCCGAACTTCTTTGTCTCAACGGGAACCTTGATGGTATCGCCGACCTTGGCACGCTTGGTTATCTTCTTCGCAGCCTCAAGGTCTATCTCAAGAGCTTTGTCCTCGACCTGCTCAACGGCAACCTTGTTGACATACATCTCGATACGCTTTCTGCTCTCATCAAGCAGGATTTCGACATTGTCGGCGCACTCGGGATTATCACGGCGGAACGCCGCAAGCATCGCCTGCTTTATCTTGTCATACATGTATTCCCTGGGAATGCCCTTTTCTTTTTCAAGATCTTCGATTGCCGAGAAAAATTCTGCGTTCATTTTTTATACCCCTTTTATATTATATCGATACGTGCAGTTTTACCTGCGCAATTTGTGACTTTCTCAGCTGAACGGAGCTGATTGTGATATCGCCGTTTTCGTAAGCTTCGAGTTTTCCGACAAGAGACTTTTTGCCCTCATGCGGCTGATACAGCTTTACCTCGACCTCGCTGCCCATAAACTTTTCAAAATCCGAGGGGCGCTTGAGCTCACGCTCGGCACCGGCAGAGCCGACCTCAAATACATAGCTGTCTGGGATAGGGTCAGCCTCATCAAGGATAGGATCGAGCCTGCGGCTTATTCTCTCGCAGTCGTCAATTCCGACGCCGCCGTCCTTGTCGATAAACACCCTGAGATACCACGAGCCCGCCTCACGGACATACTCAACAGACCAAAGCTCGCAGCCCTCGTCCTCAATGACGGGTCTTGCCAGTGCTTCGACCTTTTCCGTTACTTTACTCATCGTAAAACCGCCTTTTTAACAATTGCAAAATGCTCAACAAAAAGAGTGGGCGTTGACCCACTCTGAAAAACCTGCTGACTTACATTGATATAATAACACCAACGCAGTTGCATTGCAAGCATTTTTTGCGTTTAGATACATTTATTTCTGATAATCGTAGTGATTCACGAACTCCTCAAGGCACATTCCGTTTTCCATAATGAACTTTGCGGCCGTTGCGCCGACATAACGGTAGTGATACGGCTCGTCAACGCCGGTGATGCCGCTCTTGTCGCTGGGGTAGCGCTTTATAAATCCGTACTCCGCACAATGCTCATCGAGCCACTCAAAGAACTTAGCGTTCATCTTCGAGTAGTCATATTCGTCGTACCGCTTGTCGGTAATATTAACGCCGAGTGCCGTCTGGTGGTCGCTCGTGCCGGGAACTTCGGAATTTTTAGTCGCAATTTTGACCGCTTCCTCAAAGCTGAGCCTGCCGCCTGCGGTGAGCTTCGTTGCTTCCTCGTTTATCTGCTGGATAGCAGCGGTATAGGACACATAGCCCTTCGCAAGATACGGCTCAAAGCCTGCCCGGCGTGCAGCTTGGATAAGGCCGGCAAGCTGGTTTATTGCACGCTTATCAAAGGTAACGCCCAAGTCGCCGACTTTGGAGACCTCGGGGATGTTGTCCTTAATGACATGGCTGCTGTTAATGAGAATATAGTTCCAATCCTCGATATCGATGTTGGGAAAGTCGAGATCCTTATACTTATCCTCGGCTTCAATGCGGCCGTCATAGTCGTCAAGCGGCTTTTTAAGGTTATCGGAATTGACAAACGCACCGTCAGCACCGCCGAGGATGACCTCGGATTTTAGGCCGGTGCGTGATTCGATGACGAAAGCGAGCGCAGCCGCCGCAATTATGAGTGCAAGCAACAATAACGCCTTTTTTATCTTCATATTCGATATTCGCACCGCCTTTCTTTTTTAACTATCGCATTATATCACACTCTCAGGCTCCGCACAAGCTTTTATACGGTTGCGGCATCTTCACCGAGGGCAAGCCGCAGCTTTTCCAATGCTTTTTTCTCGATTCGGCTGACATATGAGCGGCTTATGCCGAGCAATTGCGCAGTCTCACGCTGGGTCTTGGGCTCAAGGCTGCCTAAACCGTAGCGGATTTTGATTATCCTCGCTTCCCTTTCGTTGAGCGCAGTATCGACATATTCGTGCAGCTTCCGGCATATCTCGAAGTTGCCGACAACATCACTCAGCTCTTCATCCTGCGCAAGCACATCCATGAGCGACAAGCTGTTGCCGTCAGAGTCGGTGTCGATAGCATCCGACAGGCTTACATCCCCCGCTGTCTTTTTCATGCTGCGAAAGTGCATGAGAATCTCATTTTCACAACAGCGGCTGGCGTAGGTCGCAAGGCGCACTCCCTTATCGGGACGATATGTATTAATACCTTTGATAAGTCCTATCGTGCCGATGGAGATAAGGTCGTCAACATCGCTCGTTTGTGTGTAATACTTCTTTATGATGTGCGCAACGAGCCGCAAATTATGCTCAACGAGTGCATTTCTCGCCTCGATATCCCCCGCAAGCCATCTGTCGACATACAGCTTTTCCTCATCCTTGGAAAGCGGGCTCGGGAACGAACCGTTCGGCGAGAGCCGGAGCATCAGAAGTGCGCCGCCTATCAGCATCATGAGTGCCGAAGTAAACATCAAATCACCTCCGTAACAGTATAAGCGGAGGCGGCAAGTACAAATTCGTCATTTTCGCTTGCAATTTTTCGGCATCGGTATTAATATTGAAACAGAATTTTCCGGGAGAGATACTAATGCACAGACCAGACGACGGCTTTTACCATGACCACGGCGACGGAATTATCCACTGTCACGACAATGAACCCTGTGCCGATATGCATGAGCACGAAGAGCACGAACATCATCACCATACCCATCCGCACAAGCACGAGAACACCAAGGCGGTAGTAAACCGGCTTGCAAGGGCTATAGGCCATCTTGAGTCAGTCAAGCGGATGGTCGAGGACGGCAGGGACTGTACGGAGGTGCTCATCCAGCTTGCGGCCGTGCGCTCGGCGCTCAACAGCACCGCCAAGGTGATATTAAAAGACCACCTTGAGCACTGCATAACGGATGCAGTCGAGACCGGCGACGCCGAGGTCATTTCGGACCTCAACACGGCGATAGACAAGTTCATAAACTAAAAAAATCGCAGAGCCAAGGCTCTGCGATTTTCATATTAGCTTACTGGTTGTTGGTGTTGAAGATCTTGAAGATGCTGTCGAAAGGGTCTTCCTCAGCCTTGGGTGCTGCGGTGGGTTCTTCCTTCTTCTCGGCGGCCTTCTCGGTTGCTGCGGTGTACAATCCCTGCTGCTTCTCGAATGCAACGGGCTCAATGGGCTTGCCTGCCGACTGTGCGGGTGCCGCCTGCTTGTTTGCGGGAGCTTCCTCAAAGCCGGTTGCGATCACGGTGACACGGATCTCATCCTGCATGGACTCGTCAAAGGTTGCACCGAAGATAATGTTTGCATCGGGGTGAGCAGCCTCCTGAACGAGGTTTGCTGCTGCCTCGACATCCTCAAGGCCCATATCCTCGGAGCCTGTGATGTTTATAAGCACACCGTGTGCGCCGTTTATCGAGGTCTCCATAAGCGGGCTTGCAACTGCCATGCGGGCAGCGTCCTCAGCCTTACCCTTGCCTGCCGCACGGCCAACGCCCATGTGAGCGAAGCCTGCGTTCTTCATGATGCAGGTGACATCGGCGAAGTCGAGGTTGATAAAGCCGGTATTCTTGATAAGGTCGGAAATGCTGGTGACAGCCTGACGGAGAACATCGTCGGCAATCTCAAACGCATTTGCGAGGGTGACCTTCTGATCGGTTGCGTACTTAAGACGGTCGTTGGGGATGATAAGCAGAGAGTCGACCTTGCCGAGCAGCTCCTTGATACCGGCGTTTGCCTGGTCCATACGGCGCTTACCCTCAAACTTGAAGGGCTTTGTTACGACGCCGACGGTCAGCACGCCAGCTTCACGGGCGATATCCGCAACGGTGGGAGCTGCGCCGGTACCGGTGCCGCCGCCCATGCCTGCGGTGATAAAGACCATGTCGGAGTCCTCAAGAGACTTTGCGATATTATTGCGGCTTTCCTCGGCGCTGCGCTTTCCGACCTCGGGGTCGGAGCCTGCACCCTGTCCGTGGGTGAGCTTTTCGCCGATCTGTATCTTCTGGTCGGCATTGGACACTGCAAGTGCCTGCTTGTCCGTATTGACGGAGATAAACTCAACGCCCTGCGTTCCGGACTTGACCATTCTGTTGACTACATTGTTGCCGGCGCCGCCGACACCGACTACTTTTATTGTTACGACATTTTCAGGGCCTACTTCGGCTTTGAAATCCATGATTATTCCTCCAATTATGTTTCTGAAGCGAGAACATCGCTTTTGCGACTTGGTTTATTCTATAACTTTTTTCTTCCAAGGTCAATAGATTTTCACTAAGTTATGTAAACAAAGTTTTTAACTTAGTGTTAATTCGGCCTAAATGTGACCTTATTTGAGTCGGAAAGCTCCAAAGTGCCCGCATCGTCGGCCTTAAGCTGCGAGACAGCCGACAGGAGCTTACCGAATTTATACTCGGTATTGTTGTTTTCACCGAGGATCACAACGAATCTGTCGTCATATTCAAAGTTTGCCTTTGCAATATCCGACACATTGATATTTGCGACCTTGTCCACCAGCGAGCGTGCCTGTACCTGATAGAGGATATCAAGCAGATAGTCAAGCTTCGGCTTATCGTCCCCGGAAACGCTTATCTGTTCGCCGACCTGCGCTCCGCTTACGCTTAGTCCCTTTATCCGCGGCAGAAGCTCGGCATCCTTGTCGCTAAGCTTACTCAGAAACTTGCCGGTGCTGCTGACGCTCCACAGCTCGTCCCCCGAGCTTATGCAGGCGACAGCCTTGCTCTCCTCAACGGTGATGGTGACACGGTTGGGAAGGCTTCGTGTTATCTTGACCGAATCTATATACGGCAGCTTTACAACTACACGGCTTCCGGCGCCGATCCTGTTTATGAAAAAAAGGTTATCGCCGGTGTGTATACCGGAAGCCGAGATTATCTGCTCCTTGGAATATTTGCTGTTGCCGCTGACATCTATCTTCTCGACCTTGAAGAACACGCTCATCGTGAATATTATTGCCACAATGATAAGAAAAAATGTCAAGGGTCTGTAAAGCGTGCGGCGGGGCGATCTGCTCTCCCTGCGTTCAGACGGCTTGCTGTAATAATCATTCGTATTTGACATCAAATTATATCTCCATAAACACATCTGCGCCCAATGAACGCAGCTTATTATCGAAGTTTTCGTAGCCGCGGGCGATATGCCCTGCGTCAATGACGCTCGTGCTGCCCTCGGCAGAAAGCCCTGCTATCACCATTGCGGCTCCGCCTCTCAGGTCAGTCGCCGTAACGGTTGCGCCCCTGAGGCTGCGAACGCCCCATACGGTTGCTTCCCTGCCGTCAACGGCAATATCTGCGCCGAAGCGCATGAGCTGCGCTGCGTGGCAAAACCGGCTGTCGAAAATGTTCTCGGTAAACCTCGACATGCCGTGGGCCTTTAATAACGCCGCCATTAAAATCGGCTGAGCGTCAGTCGGGAAGCCCGGGTAAGGTTCGGTGACGACCCTGCTGACGGCGTGCAGGCAGCCGTCCGAGCGCAGTCTGACGCTGCGCTTGGAGCTTATTATATCACAGCCTGCTTGGTTTAGGAAGTGCTGTAAACGTAAAAATTGCTTCGAATCAACACCTCTGAGCTCGATATCGCCGCCCGCCGCCGCACAGGCGCACAAAAATGTCGATGCCGCTATCCTGTCTGGTATGATCCTGTGGCCGACATGACGCTCGGGTACAAAGCCTGAAACGGTTATCATGTTCGTACCTGCACCGTCTATGTATGCGCCGAGCTTGCGCAGATACTCCTGCAGATCTACAATCTCCGGCTCCTTGGCAGCTCCGGTGATGACAGTCACGCCGTCGGCTCCGCAGGCAGCTATCATCGCATTTTCCGTTGCGCCGACACTGGGAAACGGAAGCTCTATCCTGCCGCCGGTGAGTTTTTCTGCCCGGCAGATTATCTCGCAGCCTTTTTCTTCGACGCTTGCACCGAGAGCCTGCATGGCGCTTATGTGCAGATCGATCGGTCTTGCGCCGAGCTTGCAGCCGCCGGGAGCAGTTAAACGCACCTGCCCGCAGCGGGCTAATAGCGTGCCCATGAACAGTACCGATGAACGCATACACTCCATCATGCCCTGCGGTATAGTACAGCTGCTTAAATTGCGTGAATCTATGTAGACATCATTGTTTTGCTGCTCGGCCGTGCAGCCAAGCTGACGCAGGATGCGCAGCGTTGAGGACACATCGCTAAGCTGTGGGACATTCAAAAGCTCAGTCTCACAGGGAGAGATGACCGAGGCCGCCAAAATGGGCAGCACAGCGTTTTTAGAGCCCTGAACGAAGCATGCGCCATCCAAACGGTTTCCACCGTTTATATGCCATATAGCCATAAAAAAACCTCGCAGAAAAGAATCATTGATCGGCTCATTCTATGCTGCGAGGTTTATTTGTGTTATTTTTCTATTCCTTGGCACAAGGACAGCACCTGCTCGGTTATCATGTCCGTTGCCTCGGGTCTTGCAAGCTTTGCCATGGCCTGCGACATTTTTTCAAGCTCATCCTTTGAGGACAAAATGCGCTTCACCTCATTTAAAAGTGCGCCCGCATCGAGGCTTTCCTCCTCAAATATCAGGGCACCGCCTGCGTCCTCGACGACCTTGGCGTTTTTGAACTGATGGTTATTCGTCACATACGGTGACGGTACGAATATCGTGGGCTTGTGCATATATGTAAGCTCGGACACGGTCGACGCTCCTGCACGGCAAAGAACAAGGTCTGCCGCCGCCATGACACGGGGCATATCGTAGATATACTCTCTCACATCCATGCCGTTTTTCTCGTAATCGGGAACGGTCTCCTGAAGTGCGGTGACCATTTCGGCGTAGCCTTCGCTGCCTGCCGAGTGGATGAGCCTAAAGCCCGGGTTCTTGCCCGCAAGCTTTATGAATTTACACATGGCGGCATTCATGTTCGCTGCGCCCAGCGAGCCCCAGACCGATACGACAAGCGGCTTATCCGCCGGTATGCCGAGCTCGGCTTTGGCTTTGCTCTTTGAATATGCGGCAAACTCGCCCCTTACGGGTGTGCCGGTGACAACGCATTTTTCCGAGTGCTTGTAATAACGCTTGCTTTCTGCAAAGCCGAGCATTATCTTATCGACTATCTTTGAAAGCATCTTTGTCGTAAGCCCCGGGACGGCGTTGCTCTCGTGAACGGCGGTGGGTATGCCGAGACGGGAGGCCGAGCGCAGGACCGGATAGCAGACATAGCCGCCGGTGCCGATGACGATATCGGGTTTAAACTTTTTGATTATTCTTCTTGCCTGTATAGTTGATTTTACGGCAAAATACAGTGCCTTTATATTATGAGCCAAGCCGCCGAGCGTCTTTTCACGGCTAATATTGCAGACTCTGACGGTCTTGATATCATATCCGCTTTTCGGAACGAGAACCGTCTCCATCTGGCGGACGCAGCCGACGAAAAGTATCTCGCAGTCGGGCATCAGCTCCCGCAATCTGCCTGCAACGGCAATAGCCGGATTGATATGACCGGCCGTGCCTCCGCATGCAAACATAAATCTCATATCTAAGCTTCCTTTCTACCCTGCCCGTCTGGCAGGTATATCCCTTGACATGCTCAGAACTATTCCCATCTGTGCCATTTGAATAAGAAGCGCCGTTCCGCCGTAGCTGAAAAACGGAAGCGAAATACCCGTGCAGGGTACGAGATTCGTGACCACCGCAACATTCAAAATGACCTGTATCGCAAGCAGGGTCGTTATACCGGCTCCCACAAGAAAGCCGTATCTGTCGGCAGCGTGCATCGCAAGCCAGTAGCCCCGAATGATAAGCAGCGCAAACAGGGTGAGTATCAAAACCGCTCCAATAAAGCCGAGCTCCTCACACACGATGGAAAAGATAAAGTCGTTGTGCTCCTCGGGCAGATACAGATATTTTTGCCTGCTCTGACCGAGCCCGAGGCCGGTAAGCCCGCCCGAGCCTATGGTATAGAGCGACTGTACTATCTGATAGCCCTCATCGGAGGTAGACGAAAATGGGTCGAGCCATGTGGTTATGCGGCTTGACGCATACGGGAACATCGTAAGCAGCACAGCAATGCCGCCGCCTGCGGCGACCGCTGCGGCAATGAACCATATAATCCGAGCACCGCCTAAGAATATCATCACGCCGCCGATGGCGACTATGATAATCGATGCGGAAAAGTGCGGCTCTAAAACTAATAGCCCCACTATCACGAGTAAAATCGCAACAAACGGCAGTATGCCGTATTTGAAGGTCTTCATCCTGCCACGGTTTTTGCAGATAATTACCGCAAATGACAGTATGACACTTATCTTTGCTATCTCCGACGGCTGAAGCGTCAAAGAGCCTATGCCGATCCAGCGCTTTGCACCATTTGCGTTCGTGCCGATTATCGGAACGAGCATTAAAAGGACGATGGCGGCAATGAGAAGCGGTATCGAAAACCGCTTGTAAAAGCCCATGGGCAGGCGGGATGCAAATATCATCGCAGCCGTGCCAAGAGCCGCAAACAGAAGCTGACGGATAAAGTAGTAGGTCGGTTTGCCGCCGGTGATGTTGCCCGGGTCATAGTATGCTCGGGCAAAGCTGGCAGACAGCACCATTGTGACTCCGATGGTCAGCAAAAGCATTACGAGAACGAAAAAAGGTATATCCATCCCCTTTCGCTTCGTTTTATCTTTCGTTTCCCTTTGTTCGAGTCTGGTACTGCCGTACTGCATACCGATCTCCTCCGAATATCAGAACTGGAAACGATTATAAACTCCTACGAATGAAATTATTGCAAAAACAAGGGATGTGCAGGTAAATAGCCAGAAAAGTTCTTTCTCTTTCCACTTCTTGCCCGTCCAGCCGCCCATTTCGAGGTGGTGGTGGAACGGTGCCATTTTGAACACACGCTTGCCGTGGGTGAGCTTGAAGTAGGTGACCTGGATGATATCGGACAGTGTCTCCCAAATAAACACGATACCGAGGGTTATAAGGATAAGCGGCATATCGTATGCAAACGCAAGTGCCGCCATAGCACCGCCTAAAAACAGCGAACCGGTGTCACCCATGAACACCTTGGCGGGGTTAAAGTTGAAAACCAAAAATCCAAGTAAGCCGCCGAGCATAGCCGAGGAGAAAATGCCGAGCGACAGATAGCGCTCTCCCCAAAGGAAAGCAACAACTGTATAGAAAAAGAATACGGGTATAGATGTTCCGCTTGCAAGGCCGTCCACGCCGTCGGTGATGTTTACGGCATTGACCGTGCCGACGATGATAAATGCGGCAAGGATAAAGTACACAGCATCGGGGATGGGCACCTCAACATTCCAAAACGGGATGTAAAGATGCGTCGACAGGTAGCCGAGCTTGCGCATGAGCAGCACGAAAACAAGCGCCGCAACAAGCTGCAAAAGGAACTTTGCCTTTGCGCTCAGACCGAGGTTCTGCTTTTTGCGCAGCTTCTCCCAGTCATCTAAAAAGCCTATCGCACCGAATACAAGTGCAAACAGCAGGATGAATATATGTGCATAGTCACCGTTACGCATGGAGCTGAAGCCCACGGTAAGGCAAACAACGGCGGCGGCAAAGATAAAGATAAATCCGCCCATGGTAGGCGTGCCGGTCTTTGCCATGTGCCACGAAGGGCCAATTTCCTTGATCTCCTGTCCGGCCTTCATTTTTCTCAGCCAGGGAATATAAAACCTGCCGACTATAAGTGCGATTATAAATGCGAGAACAAACGCAAGCGAAAGCTTTAATGTCATCTGTTTTTCCTCTTCTCTATATGTTCTGCAACGATCTCTCTTTCGTCCATGTGGTGCTTTTCGTGGCCGACGACCTGATAATCCTCATGGCCCTTGCCGGCAAGCAATATTACATCATCGGGCATATGGTTGTCAATCGCCCATTTTATCGCCTCAACTCTGTCACATATAACTTTATACCTGTTTTTCCTGCCTTTTATGCCTGCAACTATCTCATTTATGATCTCCTGCGGATCCTCGGTTCGGGGGTTATCGCTCGTCACGATGACAAAATCGGCGTTATCGGCGGCTATCGATCCCATGATGGGGCGCTTTGTTCTGTCACGGTCGCCGCCGCAGCCAAAGAGGGCGACGAGTCTCCCCTTTTCGCCGGTTCGCAGTGCCTTGAGTGCGTTTTCGAGAGCATCCGGCGTGTGGGCATAGTCAATGACTATGGTGTAGTCTCCGTCCGTGGGGACGACCTCCATTCTGCCCTTTACGCCCTTTGCACTGCCCATAGCATCGGCGCAGTCGTCAAGGCTTATGCCGAGCGCAAGGCCGACGGCGATAACGCCCAAGGCGTTGTAAACGGAGAATTTACCGGGGATGGCTAACTTTACATGCGAAAGCGCATTTTCAGTCACGGCACAGAATTCAACTCCGGATGCGGAAAGGCGTACATCCTTTGCAACGAGTGTTGCGGAATTGTTCTCGGCAGAATAGGTCACAAGCTTACAGCTTGCGTGGTCGAGCATGATATCATGCCACTTGTCATCAACATTGACACAGCCGGTTTCGCACATGGTAAACAGCATAGCCTTTGCCTTGGCGTACTCATCCATCGTATGGTGGAAGTCAAGGTGATCCTGCGTGAGGTTCGTGAATGCACCGACGGCAAAGTGTATGCCCGCAACACGGTGCAGAACGAGCGAATGCGAGGATACCTCCATGACGACATGCGTACAGCCTGCGTCCGCCATCTCACGGAAAAGCTGCTGGAGCTCGTAGCTCTCCGGCGTTGTACGCTCGGTGTGGATAAACTCATCACCTATCATATTACCGTTCGTGCCGACAAGGCCGACCTTTGCGTCAAGCTTCGCTTCAAGCAGGTGCTTGAGAAGATAGGTCGTCGTGGTCTTGCCGTTTGTTCCGGTTATGCCGATGACGGTCATCTCCGAGGCGGGGTCGCCAAAATAGTTGCGGCTGAGTATCGCAAGAGCATAGCGGCAGTCTGCCACAATGACATATGGAATGTCAACCTGAGGCTTTTTCTCGCAAATTACGACCGCAGCACCCTTTTGCGCTGCCGACGGTATGTAGGCATAGCCGTCGGTCTCAAAGCCTGTTATCGCAACGAAGGCGTCGCCCTGCTTTGTCTTGCGCGAATCGTAACTGATGCCGTTTATTTCGGCATCTGATGACGCCGCAAGCTCAACGACCTCAATATCCTTTAATAGTTCCTTCAGCTTCATATTATACCCTCTGTTTTCAGTATCTTCCGAGTATCGAGTCATCGCTCGAAACAAATGTAACTTCCACTATTGTGCCGTGCTTTACGCTTGCTCCCTTTTTCACCGACTGCGACGAGATACGCTGCGTTTCCGGGTTCGTTATCGCCGAGCTCGTTTTTATAAACAAGCCGTAGGTGCTCAGGGTCTCCTTGGCCTCGTTATAGCTCATGTTCGTTATATCCGGCATTGTCTCGGTCGCCGCCGAGGGCTCTGCATCGGCATAGATTATGACCGTGCTGCCGTCGGCTATGACGGAGCTTGCCGCAGGAAGCTGGGCGGTTATGCTGTTGCCGCTGCCGAACCTTCTGACCGCAAAGCCTGCGTCCTTGAGCTTGCTTTCAGCGTCATCAACGCTCAGCCCCGTGACATCGGGCACTGTCTTGTCGATCTTACTAAGCTCATCGGAATCATACTGCGGTTCAATGCCCATGTACGGCAGGATATCGGCAAACATTTTGCCAACGGTGGGCGCTGCCATTTGGCCGCCGCTGATGTAGATTCCAGATTCGTTGCTCGGCGAATCGAGCATGACAAGCACCGCGATCTGCGGATCATCGGCAGGTGCAAAGCCGACAAACGAGACGATGTAATCCTTTTTACCGGTCTGCGCCTCAAGGCTCACCTTTTCCGAGGTACCGGTTTTGCCGCCGATACGATAGCCCGGGACGGCAGCATTCCTGCCCGTGCCCTCTTTATTATCACCGACGACCTGCTCAAGAATGCCGCAGACGGTCTTACTCGTTTCTTCGCTTATGACCCGTCGTACGACCGTCGGCTTCCGATTATACACCGCATTGCCGTCTTCGTCCAGTAAACTTTCTACGACATACGGCTGCATGAGATTGCCGCCGTTGACGCAGGCGCTGACTGCGGTTATGAGCTGCAGGGGCGTAATGGTGAATGTCTGCCCGAACGATGCCGCCGCAAGCTGTGACTTATTCTTCTCACTGCAAAAGACATCCCTGCTCCACCAGATGCTGCCGCTCTCGCCGCCGAGGTCTATGCCGGTCTTGGCGGTGAGCTGCTCGGTGCTGTCGTCCGTGAGATTCAAAAATCCGAATGCGTCGCAGTATTTATAAAACTTTTCCGCTCCTACACGCATTCCGATGTTGACAAAGGCGACATTGCACGAATGCTGCACGGCCTGCGTGAGCGTTTGACCGCCGTGCCCGGTGGTTTTCCAGCAGCGCACCGGGGCAGTTCTGCCCTGCACCTGAACGCTGCCGCCACAGCCGAAGCTGTCGTTAAGGCTTACTGCGCCCTCCTCGAGTGCCATGGAAAGAGTGATTATCTTAAAAGTCGAGCCGGGCTCATAGGTGTCCGACAGTGTCTTGTTGCGCCATTGCAGACGCTGTGCATCGGCGAGAAGCTGATTTTTCTCTTCTTCAGTGGAGGCTTTGTCTATCACGCTTTTCGCCTCGTCGCTGACATCAAGGAAATTGTTGAGATCATACCCGCCAAGAGATGCCATGGCAAGTATCTTGCCGGTGTTGACATCCATTACAATCGCACCCGCACCGTTTTTTATATCATAATCCTTGACGGCCTGATTGAGCGTTTTTTCAACATAGTGCTGTATGCTCATGTCGATGGTCGTCACGACATCGCAGCCGTTTTTGGCTCCGTAATATCCCTCATACTGGTTAAACAGAAGGTCGGTTCCGTATGCGTTAGTCGCACGCATATACTTGCCGTCCGTACCGCACAGGGCGGAGTTATACTGAGCCTCAACGCCGTCAAGTCCGATGTTATCCGTGCCGACAAAGCCAATCACATGGCAGGCAAGCGACGAGTACGGATAATAGCGCTTTGTGTCGCTTTCAAGGCGCACGCCCTTGAGATTGTTATCTTTTTTGAACTGCCTCACCTTGTCGGCAAGCTCTGGTTCGAGCTTTTTTGCAACGGTCACATACCACGAGCCGGTGTTCTCCGTTTTTTTAAGGACGGTCTCATAGTCAAGATCCAGTATCTCGGCAAGGTTTTTTGCGATAAAGCGTGGGTCCTCGCCATACATTTTTATCTCCGCAGGACTGAGATACACATTCTCGACATTGGCGCTCATCGCCAGAACATTCTTATTTCTGTCGTATATCGTGCCTCGGGAGGCGGAAGCACCCGTCTCACGAAGCTGCTGGCTGATAGCAAGATCCTCATATTTCTCGTGATCTCTTATCTGGAGTATATACAGTCTTGCGGCAAGCGCCAAAAATGCAAGTATGCCGCACACTGCCATCAGGAAAAGTGTGCGGCGGAGCATCGTTCTGTTCGGACTGCGGCTAAGATCATCGGTTTTCTGCGATTTTTGCATGATTGCTCCTTTGCGCCGTGGTTTGTCTACCATCAAGTATACTGGCGCATTAAGTTTTTATGCTTAAGTTGACGGAAGCCGAACACTATCGGTTTTGACGAGCAGCTTTCCGCCCATGCTTCGCTAAATCCCTAGCCCATATATATCCATTATGCCCGTCGGGCTTTATCTTTGCCTGAGCGAAAATCTGCTCCGTCAAAACTGCAAGGCATCTGTCAGTAGTGTTTTTCGAGAGATTTTCGGCTTTCTTTGGTGAAGGTGTGTCGTAACCCACCAAGACAAAAAAAGGCGAAAAGCACCGAAAGGGCACACTGACAGACGATAGGAGTTCGTCTCCCGCCAACTTATCTTATCCGCTCGATCACTATCGCCTTGTCCTGGGTATCGGTGTCTATTATTTCTGTCCGGCTCTCGCCGGCACGCTGCATGCCAAGAATGTTTTTTGCGTATTCCTCAATTTCGTCAAGATCTATCTTCGTTTCGTATTCTATTCTGAGCCTGCGGTTTTCCTCCTCTATTCGGCTCAGCTCCTGTTTGACAGCGATTATCTTATCGCTTTGCTCTGCAAGCTCTATCCGAACAAACAGCCCTTTCACCATAAGCCCCGCCGCCGCAAGCGACATGATGGCGGCAAGACAGGCTGCGATAAGGCCTCTCATGCTCTTTCGCCGCTTACGCTTAACGGGCGTTTTGGTGCTTATTTTGCTGTATTCGTACTGATATTCGGGTATTGCGCTTGCTTTTGCCATAAATGAGCCTACACTCTCTCCGCAACTCGAAGCTTTGCGCTTCTTGCTCTCGGGTTATTCTTCAGCTCATCCTCACTCGGCAAAACGGGTTTTCTATGTACGCTTTTCAGGGTCTTCACAAAGCCGCAGACGCATATCGGAGCTTCCCTCGGGCAGGTACAGCCATTTTCACGGGCTGCTATCGAGGTCTTGACTATCCTGTCTTCGAGTGAATGGAAGCTAATTACACATAGCCTGCCGCCAGTTTTTAATTTATCGGGTGCGGTGCGCATCATCTGCTCTACCGCTCCGAGCTCGTCATTTACGGCTATCCTTATCGCCTGGAAGCTTCGCTTTGCCGGATGCTGCTTTTCTCTGAGCGCCGCAGCGGGCATTGCGGATTTGATGATATCCACAAGCTCCAGCGTCGTTTCAATGGGCTTGTCTGCCCTGCGTTCGACTATTCGGGATGCAATGCGTCGGGCAAATCGCTCCTCGCCGTAGTCACGCAGGATGCGCACAAGCTCGTCCTCCGGCCATTCGTTCACGACATTCCACGCCGTCAATGCGCTTGTATTATCCATGCGCATATCAAGCGGTGCATCGTTCATATATGAAAAGCCTCGCTCGGATTCGTCCAACTGCGGTGAGGACACGCCGAGATCAAACAGCATACCGTCAACGCCGTCGATACCGAGCTCGTCCAATATCCGTGCAACATCGCAGAAGTTGCCATGAACGAGCGTCATTTTATCGGCGTAAGCCTTCAGCCGCTCGCCTGTACGCTCTATCGCCGTTTCGTCACGGTCGATGCCTATGAGTCTGCCGGTCGTGAGCCGCTTTAATATCTGCTCGGAGTGACCGCCCAGCCCCAAGGTGCCGTCAACATATATTCCGTCGGGCTTTATATTCAGATTTTCTATACATTCGTCCAGCAGGACGGATATATGCTTAGGCTTATCCATTTAAAACTCCAGTTCCTCCATGACAGAGGCGATATTTTCCGAGCTTATCTCGGCATCGTGGACGCTCTGCCAGCTTTCCTCATCCCATATCTCGGCATGGTTATTGCAGCCGACGACCGTCACATTCTTTGTCAGTCCGGCATATTCACGCAGGTGCGCCGGGATGAGCGTTCTGCCCTGATTGTCAAGCTCGCACTTTGCCGCATACGCAAAAAGCGGACGCATCTTGCGCTGCTTGACATAGCTCATCTCGTTGACCTTAGCGGAAAAAGCCCTCCAGCTTTCGGCGCTGTAGGCCGAGATACACTTGTCCATCGAGAGTGTTATATAAAACACATCTCCCAGCTCTTCACGGAGCTTTGCAGGGATAAAGAGCCTGCCCTTTGAGTCGAGAGTATGCTTATATTCGCCTGTCAAGCTCTTCACCTCCATAATTCGTGGGTTTTCGATGCACTTTGCACCACTTTCCACCACCGTGGCTTTAATTATAGAAGCTATTGAGGTAAATTGCAAGCCTTTTTCAGTTTTTTACATACAAAAAAATAAGCTCCACGGTTTTTGACCGTGAAGCTTATCGCAAATTCAATTATTCTTCCGTCTCTTCCTCGGGCTTGGTCTCGGCATTTGCCGCACCTGCAAGGTTACGGAAGCTGACTCGGGATTCATTTATGGAGTGGAGTGCAGCGCCGACAGTCTCCTCCGTGCGGCGGAGAATATCATCGACATACTCGCTTGCGACACGGCGAAGCTCCTTTGACTTAAACTCGGCGTCGCTGACGAGCTGAGCGCTGAGTGCATTTGCTCTCTTGACTATCTCCTGCTCCTCCAAAAGCTCACGAGCCTTGTCCTCTGCGTTCTTGCGCACAGACTCGGCCTCACGCTTTGCGTTGCCGATGAACTCGTCCTTTGCGGTGACAATACGCTTTGCCTCGGAAAGCTCGACAGGCAGGCGGGTCTTTATCTCATTGAGGATCTCAAGCACCGCTTCACGCTCGACTATGCATTTATCGTTGCCGAGGGGTACGCCCCATGCCTCTGACACCATGGTATAAAGATTTTCGATGAGTTCCATTACTTCAACTTTATTTTCGTTCATATTAACGCCTCCATAACTGAGCTTTTTTCTCTATTTCTTCAATGATCTCATAGGGGACGAAGCCTGTGAGATCGGCACCGTACGACGCCATTTCCCGGACGACCGAGGAGCTGAGGAAGGTGTATTTTTCGCTGGCAGTCAGAAACATAGTTTCCAACTCCGGGTTTATCTTTTTATTTATCAAATTCATCTGGAACTCATACTCAAAGTCGGACGCAGCCCGAAGTCCCTTAACGATGACCGGCTTATAAAACTGCTTTGCATACTCGGCAAGCAGGCCGTCCGAGGTTGCGACCTCGACATTGGGAAAGCGTTCGACGACTTTCTGCACCATCGCCACCCGCTCCTCAATGGTGAACATCGGCTTGGTCTTGGTGGAGTTATACATGATGCAGACGACGACCTTATCAAAAATTTTTGAGGTCCTCCTGATGATATTGAGGTGTCCGAGCGTTATTGGATCAAAACTGCCCGGACAAATGGCAAGACTCATATGCCTGTCTCCTTGCTGTAGGTAGTGAGCTTGACCTTACCGTAATTGTACTCCTTGCGCTTAAAATAAGGCAGTTTCATGTCCGGCATAGGCTTTTCACGCCCACTTTCGCACATAATTATACCACCTTCCGACAATATGTCAACGGAATTGATGATCTCAAGTGCCTTATCCAGCAGGTTTGTTGCATACGGAGGGTCTAAAAGTATGATATCAAACTTCTCACACCTCGACAGAAAGCTTATAGAATCAGCCTGCACAACTCTTGCTTCAAAGCCGCAGGTCTTGAGATTTTGCTTTACGATTCCGATAGAGTCCTTGCTCTGGTCGACGAATGTCACCGATGCAGCGCCGCGGCTCAGGCACTCTATACCGAGCTGACCTGTGCCTGCAAAAAGGTCGAGCACCTTTCGTCCCTCAAGGTCAAACTGAATGATATTAAACAGCGCTTCCTTCACCATGTCGGTCGTGGGTCTTATGCTGTAATCAGACGGCTCCCTGAGTTTTTTCCCTCTGACAAGTCCGCTTATAACTCTCATGTTTCTTCATCTCCGGAATGATAATGTTCGTACACGGCAAGCGCCGTATTCTTCGGCACGACGGCACACAACTCGTCATAGCTTGCCGATTTAATGGCTTTGATGGTCTTGAATGTCCTCAAAAGCTCGTTCTTGCGTTTTTCTCCCACGCCCCTAATTTCCGAAAGCTGCGATCCGAAGCTTTCGTTTCGCAATGAGCGCTGATATTCTATCGCAAAGCGGTGGGTCTCCTCTTGGATATTTCCGATAAACGAAAACACCGCCTGATTTGTGCTTATGCTTATCTCGTCGCCTTCGGGCGTGACCAAGGCTCTGGTACGGTGGCGGTCGTCCTTTACCATACCGAATACCGGCACAGAAAGTCCTAACTCGTCAAGAACACTCTTTGCGGCCTGTGAGTGGGTAATTCCGCCGTCTATGAGCAGAAGCTGCGGCAGATTGTTAAACCTCTCGTCGCCGTTTTTGTATCGGGCGAAGCGGCGCTCTACCGCCTGACGCATGCTTGCATAGTCGTCCCGAATGTCCATATCCTTAATTCTGAACTTTCGGTAGTCACGCTTTAGAGGCTTGCCGTCCTTGTGAACGGTCATAGCGGCGACAATGCCCGTATCGCCAAGGTTTGAGACATCGAACGCTTCAATGCGCTCCGGGTATTCGGGCAAATTAAGCGCCTTTTGCAGCCACAGCAGCGTTCCGGCCCTGCGCTGTTCGGCGGTCGTCGAGCGCAGTATCTCCTCGGCTGCATTGAGGTTTGCCCTTTCGCAAAGCTTTGCCCGCTCGCCTCTTTGCGGTACTTCAACAGACACCTTGCGTCCGGCAAGCGTGGTAAAAAGCTGCTGTAGCTCATCCCTGTCCTCACATTCGCAGGGCAGAAGCACGGTCTTGGGGTAGTTGCCCTTTGCGGTATAGTATTGCCGGACAAGTGCCGAAACAGCCTCGCCGTCCGATTCAAGAGGCTCAGGCAGAAGCTTAAAGTCCTTTGCCGTGAGCGAACCGTCATTAAAATGCAGCACGACAAAGCAACACTTTGCACCTCGCTTAAAGCCGACGGCATCGGTGTCTGCAAAGGCGGTGGCAATGACCTTTTGCTTGTTTGCAAGACCGTCTATCGCCCGAATGCGGTCACGCAGCTCGGCGGCCTGCTCAAAGCGCAGCTGCTCGGCTGCTTCGGTCATACGGTCGTTGAGGTCGTCTAAGAGTTCTTTTGTCTTGCCCTCTAAGATAAGGCAGGCTTCGTTTACGGCGGCTCGGTAATCCCCCGCCGTTCCGTTGCCCTGACACCATGCACGGCAATTGCCCATATGGTGGTTAAGGCAGGGTCTGTCCTTGCCGATATCCCGGGGAAACCTCTTGCCGCAGGTAGGAAGCCCCACAGCCTTGGATATGACATCGATTATCTGCCTTGTCATGCTCCTGCCGCCGTAAGGGCCAAAGTATTTTGAGCCGTCCTTGGTGGGCTTATTGACGATATCGAACCTCGGGTACTGTGAGTTTACATCTAACTTTATAAACGGATAGCCTTTATCGTCCTTGAGCAGAATATTATAGTGCGGCTGGTGCTGCTTTATAAGCGAGTTTTCAAGCACCAGCGACTCAAACTCCGAGTCGACGACGATGACATTAAAGTCCGCAACCTTCTCGACCATTGCCGCCACCTTGGGCAGATGGCTGCCTCTAAAATAGCTGGTGACACGGTTTTTGAGCTTTTTTGCCTTACCTACATATATGACTTCGCCCGATGAGTCCAGCATGATATACACACCGGGCTTCATCGGGAGATTATTGGCCTTTTCAAGCAAAGTATCAAGCATTCTTTTCCTCGACCTTATTACCGAATGCGCACCACAGGGTGACGGATACAACAACTATCACACCGCCGATAAGTGCATATATACCGGGTCTTTCGCCGTCAAATATCAGCACCCAAATTGGGTTCAGAAGCGGCTCGACCGCACCGAGCAGACTGCACGCAAGCGGCGGGCAGTATTCCGATGCCATGCCGTAGAGAATGTACGGGATGCCGAGCTGCAAAACACCGAGAATGACGATATACAAAACCGGAAGCGCCGACATCTCGGGCTTTGTTGCTATGATAAACGGCAGACCTATCAGAAATGCGCTTAACTGACCGATTAAAATTGCGCTGAAGCGTTCGGCTCCGTCAGTCTTTGCTATCGCCATATACATGCCGCCCATAAGCGCACCTGCCAATATGGCAACTAAGTTGCCGGCGAGGTAGCCTCCCTTGAGCTTATCAAAGAAGAACATCGATATGCCGATCATTGTACACAAAACCGCAGTGATGTCGGCTCTTTTTATCTTCTGCTTAAAGAATATCGCAGAGAAAATGACGATAAAAAGCGGTGCGGTAAACTGCAGGACGATTGCATTTGCGGCGGTAGTGAGCTTATTTGCGCCGACAAAAGCAGTGTAGACGAGCGACATAAGTATACCCGCAGTCAAGGTGCGGCGGTTTATCGATATCTTATAGCCCTTTATTTTTATAAACGCAAAAACCGTGATGCCCGCAAAAAGGCTGCGCAGGCTCGAGATGGCAAACGCATTCCACGGTATGAGCTTTATGAATATGCCTGCTATGCTCCATAGAGCGGCGCAGGTGAGCATTTGCAGTATTGCTTTGTTTTCCTTTTTCATTCAATATAGCAATTAAGGGCGTGTCAACAAACACGCCCTTAGCTCCGTTTTAGTAATTATTCGGTAAAGTCAGATGCGATGAGTTCGGACAGTGTATCAACTGCGGTCGCCTCGTCAGCACCGTCGGCTATCAGATTAACGGCAGTACCCTTAACGATGCCGAGCGAGAGAACACCAAGAAGGCTCTTTGCGTTGACTCTTCTGTCTTCCTTCTCGATCCAAATGCTGCTCTTAAACTCGTTGGCTTTCTGAATAAAGAAAGTTGCGGGTCTGGCATGGAGTCCAACCTGATTGTTAATAACTACTTCTTTTGTTACCATGATCGCCACTCCTCATAATCCTTAAAGACTACCCCTACTTTAGCAAATTATTTAAAAATCGTCAACCGATTTTGTCTATTTCGTAGAATTACACATTATTTTCAAAAGTAATCGTCGGCTTTTACTTCAATTCGACTATTGTCACGCCCGTCTCGCCTTCGCCGTATCGGCCAAGTCTGAACGATTTAACGGCTTTGTTGCGTTTTAGCATCTGGTGTATCGCCGCACGAAGTGCGCCCGTGCCCTTGCCGTGGATGATGGTCACAGTGCTAAGTTTAGCCATAACTGCGTTGTCTATATACATCTCCGCTGCGTTAACCGCCTCTATCGATTCCATGCCTCGCAGGTCTATCTCGGAGCTGACGGCGCTTCTCACGGTACTGCTCTGTATATTGTAGCTGACCTTTTTCTTTGCCGCCTTGCCCTCGACAAGGCAGACCTCACTCTGCTTTGCCTTGACATTCATGATGCCGGCCTTTAGCTCCAAACTGCCGTCGGAGTTTACGCCTACGACCTCGGCCTTGACGCCCATGGAGAGTATCTCCACCGTGTCACCGACCTCGGCATTGCGGGCAGATTTTTTCTCCTCACGGGGTGCCTCGGGCTTTACGGTCTTCAGTTTGCCCTCATGCTCGTTGAGCTTGCGGCGAAGCTCGCTGCGTGCCTCGTTTACTCTCTGCGCCTCCTCCTGCTCGTTTGCGTGGCGACGCATCTCGTCAAGCTCGGCAAAGGTCTCCTCGGCAGTGCGGCGGGCATCTTCGATGATGCGCTCTGCCTCCCTGCGTGACTTTTCGTCGGCCTTTTCAAGCCTTACGGCAAGCTCCGCTCTCAAAAAAGCCGCTTTCTTTGCGTTTTCCTCAGCCTCACGGAGCTTCTTTGCCGCCTCCGCCCTATCCCGTTCGAGCAGAAGTCTTGTTTGCTCGAGCTTTTCGATGGTTGCCTCAAAGTCTGCGTTCTGAACGCCGACACGGCGCTTTGCGTCCTCGATGATCGCATCGTCAAGCCCCAGTCTGCGGGATATTGCAAAGGCGTTTGACTTACCGGGGATGCCGACAAGCAGCCTGTAGGTCGGACGCAGCGTCTCGACATCAAACTCACACGAGGCGTTCTGGATGCCGCTTTCGCTTGTTGCGTAGACCTTGAGCTCGGCATAGTGGGTCGTGGCTGCAATGGTAGCACCGCGCTGTCTCGCATTTTCGATGACGGCGATAGCCAGTGCCGCACCCTCGGTGGGGTCTGTTCCTGCACCGAGCTCATCGAAAAGCAGCAGCGAGCCTTCGCCGCACTCAGCTAATATATGCACTATGTTGGTCATATGTGCCGAGAAGGTCGAGAGATTTTGCTCTATACTCTGCTCGTCGCCTATATCGGCGAGAATATGCTTGTACACCGGAACGCCGCTTCCGTCCTCGGCGGGGATGTGCAGGCCGCACTGAGCCATTATGTTGAGTAAGCCTATGGTCTTGAGCGTGACGGTCTTGCCGCCGGTGTTTGGGCCTGTGATGACAAGGGTGTCAAAATCCTCGCCCAGTTCAAGACTTATTGGCACGGCCTTACCCTTTTGCAGCAGCGGGTGGCGTGCGTTTCTGAATACTATGCCCTTTTCACGAAGCTCCGGCTGCGAGCAGTCTAACTTATACGAAAGCTTGGCCTTTGCAAAGATCAGATCGAGCTGGATAAGCAGATTGTAATCGGAAGATATGTCGTTTGCGTGCTCTGCACATTCGGCGGAGAGCTCGGCCAAAATGCGCTCTATCTCCGTTTTTTCCTTTGCCGCAAGCTCACGAAGCTCGTTATTCGCCTTGACAGCGCCCATGGGCTCGATAAAAAGCGTTGCGCCGGAGGATGAGATATCATGCACAAGCCCGGGTATTGCGCCTTTGTGCTCGGCCTTGACGGGGACGACAAAGCGATCCGAGCGCATGGTGATTATAGGCTCCTGCAGCGCCTTGGCGTATGACGGCGAGGAAATTATCTTTTGCAGCGAGTCACGCACTCTTGCGCTTGCCGCTCTTATCTTGCGGCGGATGTTCGCAAGCTCGGACGATGCACTGTCGGCTATCTCATCCTCGCCGACGATGGAGGAGGTTATCTTTTCCTCAAGAAATCGGTTTGCGTGCAGAGCCGAGAAAAGATAGTCGATCGTCGTTTTGCCGACGGCATCATCGGCAATATAGGCCTTGACGAGTCTTGAGCACTGTAATACTCTCGCTATGCTAAGAAGCTCAAGAGTGTTGAGGCTGCCGCCGAGGTCGGCTCGTGACAGCGACGCTCTCACATCCTTTACGCCCGAAAACGAGGGGCTTCCACGCACGACCATCATCGTTTTAGCAGAGCTTGTCTCGTCCAAGCGACGCTTGACCTCATGTTTATCGTCCGAGGGCAGAAGCTTGAGCGCCGCTTCCTTTGCCCCGTCGGACACGGCCTCGGCTGCCAGCATTTGAAGCACGGCAGGCAGCTCAAGGGTATTTAGCGATTTTTCGTAAAAGTCCATTATTTCACCTGTTTCCAGTAGTTAAGTGCGTTAAATCTCCGTTCGGTCTGGGTGAGCAGATATGTCTCCGCAGCATCGGCTGCCTTTTGGGCAGCGTCCTCCGGTATGGAATACGCCATGAGCTTTCTCGGTTCGGCGTAGAGGATATACCGCAGCGCCCTGAGCGAATCGGGGCAGAGTATAACGCTCGCCTCGTGGATGCTTTTGCGGCAGTTGCGGCAGCATATGATGCCGTTTTGCGGGCTGAACCGTGGTTCTTTGGGCTCGGAGTCACCGCAGACAATGCAGGCGGATAGGTCGGGCTCGTAGCCGGCTATGCGCATAAGGCGCAATTCAAATGCCGTTTTGATATGCTGCTGGTCGTATAAGCCGTTTGACAGGGCAAAAAGGCAGTTTAATATAAGCTGGAGCATACCCGGATCGGGGCTTCCCTCATCGGCAAGCGCTTCTGCGCATTCGGCAAAGTATGCCGCAAGCGCAAGCGCCGATATATCGTTTCTTAAGCCCTTGAACTCCTCAATGGTCGAGCCTTCGTTAACAGACCATCTGCCCTTGTTTTCAAACATCGTTAGCTCGGAAAACGCAAAAAGCTGCGTTGCGGCAGCAACCTTGCTGCCTTTGCGCAGTGCGCCACGAGCCTTGACCGTTATCTTGCCCATGTCCTCGGTCAGAACGGTCAGAATACGGTCGGCTTCCTTATATTTTACCTCTCGGAGTATTAGCCCCTTTGTCGTTTTGAACATATGTACCCTGCTCATCCGAGGGGTCGGGGGCCATCCCCCGCCCCATCTTTATTGTTTGATTTTTCCGCCGCTCTATGCATCAGCCAACACAGCGGATCGCCGGTATCGGTAAAGACCTGCCAAAATAAATCATCTGACATAATGACCACCTCACTGTCATTATTATCTGACGGCGGGGTGATCATATTAGTGGTTATTTATTCCGAATAGCCGAAGTTGCGAAGCTGAGCCATAGAGTCGCGCCAGTTTTCCTTGACCTTGACCCATGTTTGCAGGAAAACCTTTGTGCCCATGAACGCTTCGATATCCGTTCTTGCCATTTCGCCTATTTTGCGCAGCATTGCGCCGTTTTTGCCGATTATGATGCCCTTGTGGCTCGCTTTTTCGCAGAAAATGGTCACATCCATGTCTATTATGCCGTTTTCCCGCTCGGAAAACTTTGTGACCTCGATCGCCGTGCCGTGAGGTATCTCCTTATCAAGGCACAAAAGGAGCTTTTCACGCACGAGCTCTGCGCAGATCTGCTTTTCCGGCTGGTCGGATATCATGTCATCCGGGAAAAGCTGCGGCCCCTCTACGGCGTATTTGTCGAGCTGCGCCATAAGCTCGTCCAAGCCCTCGTTGTTCTTTGCCGAAATGGGGATAATGGCATCAAAGCCGTGTGCCTGCGAGTACATAGCCATGACCTCAAGAAGCTCCGATTTCTCGACGGTGTCTATCTTATTTATAACTAAAACCGCCGGAACATTCGTTTCCTTAAGGCGGGCGATGAGCTCTTCCTCCTGACGGCCGATATTGGCGATAGGCTCGACAAGCAGCATGACGGCATCGACATCGGCGACCGACTCTTTGACTACATTGACCATGTAGTCGCCGAGGCGGGTCCTCGGTTTATGGAAGCCCGGAGTATCCATGAGCACGAACTGCGTATTGCCACGGGTCACAACGGCGCTTATGCGGTTGCGGGTAGTCTGCGGCTTGTTTGAGACTATCGCTATCTTCTCGCCGACAAGTGCGTTTGTGAGCGTCGATTTACCGACATTGGGTCTGCCGCATATGGTTATCATCGCTGATTTGGTTATCATTTGTCATCCTCCATAATCTGCTTTTCTCTTTTGCGCATTTGAGCCTTCATTTCGCCCTCGTCAACATGGTCATAGCCGAGCAGGTGCAAAACCGAGTGCACCGTGAGATAGCACACCTCACGCTCAAAGCCGTGGCCGAGCTCCTCTCCCTGTGCGGCGCAGCGTTCAAGCGATATCATCATATCGCCGAGCATAACGGCACCCGTCTCAGGGTCTTTTTCGCATAGCTCTTCGTCAAAGTGCCCCGCTTCAAGCTCGTTTAGCGGAAACGACAGCACATCGGTCGGCCTGTCCACACCCCGGAACTCACGGTTCACGGCGTGTATGCCCTCGTCATCTGTCAGCATGACGCTTACGATGCACGGCGTGTCTATGCCCTCGGCAGAAAGGGCTTTGTTTATCGATTTTTTTATAAACCCCGCAGCATTTGCGTGGCCGAGACCGCTTTTTTCACGGCTTATATATATCTCATGTCCCATTTACGGTCTTTTTCTCCTATAAGCTCCCGCAGGCTTTTTCTCGGCCTCGGGCGGATTTTTCTTATCGTACACCTCGTATGCCTCGATTATCTTCTGAACAAGCTGGTGGCGGACGACATCGGCACCGGTGAGCTTGCAAATCGAGATATCGTCGATGCCCTCAAGCACCTTCATTGCGACCTTGAGGCCGCTGACCTTATCATCTGGCAGGTCTATCTGCGTGATATCGCCGGTTATGACCACCTTTGAGCCGAAGCCTATGCGGGTCAGGAACATTTTCATCTGCTCTCTTGAAGTGTTCTGTGCCTCGTCGAGGATGATAAAGCTGTCGTCAAGCGTGCGTCCGCGCATATATGCAAGCGGTGCGACCTCGATATTGCCCCGCTCAAGGTACTTCTGATAGGTATCGGCGCCCAGCATATCAAACAACGCATCGTAAAGCGGTCTGAGATACGGGTCGACCTTGCTTTGCAGGTCGCCGGGCAGAAATCCCAAGCGTTCACCTGCTTCGACGGCGGGACGGGTCAGGATAATTCTGTTCACCTGCTCTGCCCTGAAGGCTGCAACAGCCGCCGCAACGGCAAGATAGGTCTTGCCTGTGCCGGCAGGACCGATGCCGAGCGTGATTGTGTTATTTGCAATGGCGTCGCAATAGGTCTTTTGACCCAAGGTTTTTGCCTTGACGGGCTTTCCCTTTGCGGTTATGCACACAACATCGCTTGCAAGCTCGTCTATCTTCGACTCTTTGCCCTCGGAAACGAGCTTCAGAATGTACCGCACATTCTGAGCGTCGATGCTCTCGCCACGCATGGCGAGTGTCAGAAGGCCGTTTATCGCCTTTTCGGCAAGCATGACATTCTCGGCCTCGCCGCAGATGTGTATCTTATTGTCACGGTCGATGACCTTGACGGAAAGCTCGCTTTCGATGATCCTGAGGTTCTGATCAAACGAGCCGAACACGCTTATGACATGCTCCATTCTTTCAACTTCTATCGTTCTTTCGATCATATTCTACTCCTATATTCTCAATGCACTCCGCCCTGAGCGTGACGGTCAGCAATTCGTCGGTTTTAGATACGCTGAAGCTCGTTTGGCTCACGCTTCCGTCGCCGATGCGGCGCTTGAGCTCGGATAAAAGGTTCTGCTTGAGCCTCTGCGTGGCTGCGTTTTCGTCTATTCTCTGCTTTTGGAGCGTAAACTCGGTAGTCTCCTGCTTTATTATTCCCACAGGCAGCGTAAAAGCCTCGCCTAATGCTGCGTACCTTAATTTATTTATTTTAGCACAGCTTGCGCTGTTATTTCTACTGTCAGTTGAAAATTTTATGAGATTTTTGCCGAATACAAGTGATAAACTCGTTTTACTGTGCCCTTTTTCTGTTTTCACGCTCTCGTACATTGGCGTTTGTGCATTTATTTCGTACCATGTGCGTGCCTGCACGCTGCCCATTGCATGCACCTGACGGTCGGCGGCGGTCTCACTGTCCATTGTGCCGGAAATGAGCGTATCGCCCCTTGAGACGGTATCGCCGATAGAAACCAGTGCTTTTCCCTCCAAGACGGAGAGCTTTGTTATATATCCCGATTTTGCGGCTTTTACATCGGTATGCTCTGCTTCGTTGACGATATCCGGCTTTGCAATACGCTCGTGGATGACTACCTCGACGCATGAGTTATGGACATTCACGCTCAGCCAAGCAATGTCCGGAAGCTTCATGAGCATATCGCTGCGAACCTCGTCCGAGGACAGTGCAGGCCAAAATACGCCGTTTTTCAGGCCGCACTCGGACAGCGCACGCAGGATAACACCGTCGCTTATCGTATCGTTGCCTGTTATATCGATGCGCCAGACGAAAAGCGATGATATGGCAAGCAGCACGATGCAGACCCCGACACCTATACACAGAACAAATCGTCTTTTCATCGAAGCGGTTATGTTTTTGCCGCCTTTAGCGGCAACGAGCCGCAGCTCAATGCCGTTTTTGCCGTTTTGCGACTGCACAAGCGGGTAATCTGCGGCGTGTATCGTTATCTGCATTGCAAAATCCGCTTTCGGGCCTGTATCCCAAAACTCTATGCCGTTTTGGGCGCAGAAGTTTAATATCCGCTCGGGCTCAGCTCCCGATATTTCAAGTCTCACCGTTCCGCGGGCAAGGTCATATAGCTTTTCCATCCGACACCTACTCAAATTCGATAGACAGTATTCTTCCCGTTATAAGCATATCCTTCTTATCCATTGCGCCGAGGCCGAGGTCGTCGCCCCTTATAACGGTCTTCATGCCGCCGCAGTCAACGGCGATGACCGTGTCCTCGTATGTGATTATCCCGCAGTGGTTTTCTATGAGCACCCTGCGCCTGCCGTTCACGGTCAGCTTCACCGCTCCCGCAAGGGCATCCGGCGGAAGCTCCAATCTGTCTGCCAAAAGCTCCGCCTTATCCTTGAGCCTGCCCATGGGCACACCACCTCCCGTTGTATAAAACTATGTGCTGTCTCATAGCTTAATACATGGACAAGGAGTTGACGGCTGTGAAAAAATTTGTATCCATAACCTGTGCGCTTATACTTTTTGCAGTGCTTATAGTCTTTCCCGATACGGCAGCGTCTTCGGCTCTGGATGGACTTAAATTGTGCGCAAGTCTTATTATCCCCTCGCTGTTTCCGTTTTTCGTGGCGACAAAGCTCATAAGCGAGCTGGGGCTTTCGCAGTGGCTGGGAAAAGCGTTTGCGCCTTTAAGCCGCAGGCTTTTCAATGTCTCCGGCAGCGGCGGCACGGCGTTTATCATAGGCGTTACAGCGGGGTATCCGATGGGTGCGGCGTACATTGCATCGCTCTGCAAAAAGGGCTACATTTCAAAAAGTGAGGCCGAGAGACTGATTATATTCTGTAACAACTCCGGCCCTTCGTTTATCATCGGCGCTGCAGGTGTCGGGGTTTTCAAGTCATCGGTAATAGGCTTATTTCTCTACGCCGTACATATTCTTGCCGCCTTCCTGGGCGGCATCATGTTTGCACCAAACAGTGTTGAAAAATACGCCGAACCGCAAACCGTGCGCAGCTCGGCGAGCTTTGCGGCAGCGTTTACAGACGCCGTGAAGGCTTCGGTCACCGCATGCTTGTCTATATGCGGCTTTATCGTTGCGTTCTCGGTTCTGGCGGGAATACTCGAAAAGGCAGGCGCCTTTGCGGCGGCAGCCAAAATGCTGTCTGCCGTATTCGGCATGGAGCTATTGTGGAGCAATGCGCTGTTTTGCGGAATATTGGAGCTTGGCAACGGCATCGGTGCAATGAGCGGCCTTAGCACAAGCCCCATTAACCTCGCTCTTGCGGCATTTATCCTCGGCTGGGGCGGCATTTCCGTGCATTTTCAGACGCTTTCAGTCATCGGCGGCACGGATATAAAAACCGCCCGATATATAATCGGACGGTTTGTTATTGCACTTATGGGCAGTGCGCTTGCACTGTTAGGCGCAGCTGTTTTGTTTTAAAAAATCAGTATGCCGACAACTGCTGAGGCGACGATGAATATTATCGGATGCAGGTTTTTCGTAGGCTTGAACCACCTTGTAAGCACCAGTAACACCGCAGCTAAAATTATTGCTTTGATGTTGAAAACATCGAGCAAATTGCCGCTTTGCTTATAAAGGTCGACATTCAAAAGCGCAATTTGAACTACAAGCACGCCCGCTGCGGCAATAAGACCGGTAGATGCGGGGCGCAGACCGTAGAACGCCGCTTCGACATACTTGTTTTTCCTAAAGCGATCAAGCACTGCGACGATGAGCAAGACAATGATTATTCCCGGGGTGATAACGCCGAGCGTTGCGGCGACAGAGCCCGGAACGCCCGCAGTCACATAGCCGGTGTAGGTCGCAATGTTTATGCCGATAGGGCCGGGCGTGGACTCGGACACGGCAAGCATATCGGCGATCATGTCGTAGGTGAACCAGCCGGTTCTGTCGGACATATCGTACAAAAACGGAAGCGTTGCCATGCCGCCGCCGACGGAGAACATGCCTATCTTAAAAAACTCCCACCAAAGGCGAAGAACAGTCATTTATTCTTCACCCCCAAGCAGCTTATCGCAATGCCGACAACTGCCGACACGACGACAAACAAAACGGGCGTTATGTCCGTAAACAGCGAACCGAGGGCAACGAGAAGGAAGATGACAAAGCACTTCCAATCGATGACGGAGCTTTTCCACAGCTTCATAACGGCGTTAAATATCAAAACGCAGACACAGACACGGATGCCCGCAAAGGCGCTTTTGACGACCGGCGCTTCGGCAAAACCGCTCAGAACGGCGGCGATTATCGTTATGATGATAAGTGCCGGACAAACCGTGCCGAGTGCGGCAACGATACCGCCCAATGCCCCTCTGCGTTTCTGTCCGATAAATATCATGGTGTTAACCATGATGATACCAGGCAGGCACTGACCGATGGCATAGAAGTCCAAAACCTCTTCCTCGGTGACCCATTTACGGCTCTCGACGACCTCACGCTGGAGTATCGGCAGCATTGCATAGCCGCCGCCGAAGGTCATAAGGCCGACCTTAAACGACGCTATGAAAATGTCAAGCAGCTGTCTCATCTTTTCAATGTTTCGGCGTATTCTACATATTTGGCAACTTTTTCGTCACATTCTGCTTTGTTTTCGCCCTTGGTAAGGATATATACCTTGACCTTGGGCTCTGTGCCGGAGGGACGGACGATGAACGCCGTCTCGTCGGCAAGCTCGAAATACAGAACATTCGAGCCCTTTATATCCGTCTGACCCATCACGCCGAGCTTAGGCACGATGAGGTCGCCCGTGGAATAGTCACGGATGCAGAAGACCTCGGTGCCGGAGATGCTCTTCGGCGGGTCATTGCGAAGGTCTGCCATGAGGTTTTTCATCTTCTCGATGCCGTCAAGGCCGGGCATGACAAGGTTGAGCGTGCGCTCCTCATAGTAACCGTACTTTTCGTACAGGCTCTCCATAGCCTGCTTGAGGTTCATGCCCTTGGCAAGGTAATGTGCCGCCATCTCGGCGACCATCATCGATGCCGTCACGGCATCCTTATCACGGACATAGTCGCCCATCATGTAGCCGTAGCTCTCCTCATAGGCGAAAATATATTTATAGGTGCCTGCCTTTTCCCACTCGGCGACACGCTCGGCCATGAACTTAAAGCCGGTGAAGGTGTCCTCAAAGTGAACCCCGTTCGTCTCGGCGACGGCCTTGGCCATCTCGGTGGTAACGATGCTCTTGACAGCACCTGCGTTTTCGGGCAGAGTACCTGCCTCACGGCGGGCGTTGATGATATAGTCAAGCAGCAGAACGCCGAGCTGGTTGCCGGTGATGGGTGTATAGTCCTCTCCGTCACGAACCATGACGCCGATGCGATCCGAGTCGGGGTCAGTGCCGATGATAAGGTCGCTTCCGACCTTCTTTGCCAGTTCAACCGCAAGATAGAAGCCCTCGGGGTTCTCGGGGTTGGGGCTTTCGACCGTGGAGAAGTTGCCGTCGAGCACCATCTGCTCGGGCACGGGGTAAAGCCGGGTCACGCCAAGGCGCTTTAGCGCTTCGGGGACAAGTTTATAGCCTGCGCCGTGGAACGGAGTGTAGACGATCTTCAGCTTATCGGCAATGCTTGCCACAACATCCTTGTTGATAGCCTGTCCCAACACGCAGGCAAGGTATGCCTCGTCGGTCTCGGCGCCTATCATCTCGATCCTGCCATCGGCGACGGCCTCGTCAAAATCGCAGGTGACAAAGTCACGGAAAATATCTATCTTATTCATCTGCTCGGCTATTGCTGCGGCGTGCTGCGGCGGAAGCTGCGCACCGTCCGACCAATAGACCTTGTAGCCGTTATACTCCTTGGGGTTATGGCTTGCGGTGATGTTAAGACCGGCGGTAGTGCCGTAATGGCGCACGGCAAAGCTCAGCTCCGGCGTGGGGCGTAGAGCGTCAAAAATGCGCACATGGATGCCGTTTGCCGCCATGATGCAGGCCGCCTCGTGTGCAAACAGCTCGCTGTTATTGCGGCAGTCAAAGCAGATGGCGATGCCCTTGCGCATGGCCTCCGCCCCCTCGGTCTTGATAACATTGGCAAAGGCCTGAGTTGCGTGGCGGATGACATGGACATTCATCTGATGAAGGCCAAGCTTCATGGTGCCTCTTAATCCGGCGGTGCCGAACTCAAGCGGGGCAAAAAAGCGGCTTTCGATCTCCTTTTCATCGTCTGCGATGGATTTGAGCTCTTCCCACTCCTTTTCACTCAGGTTGGGACTGTCGAGCCAAAGCTGGTATTCTTCCTTATAGTTCCTCATATTCTGCGCTCCCTTCGGTTAAATTGACAGCGTCTTCATACATAGTTTTCGGGACATATATGTCAACACCCTGACCGCTCATTCCGATTATAAGTCTCCCGAAATCGCCGTCTGCCGGGTATTGTCTCACACAGGGGATATCGTAAGCGTTGAGGAGATTGACTATCATCTCGTCACGCATGTCAAAGCTCATGCAGTGGGTGAGAAAAACGGGCTCGATAAGCTCGCCGTTTTCGTCCTTCGGCCAAGTCTCAAGGAGCTTGCCGGTTATCTTTCTGCCCCATTCAAGCTTCAAATTTTCTTTCATATGATAACCTCGTTTTGTCATTTATGATAACGGGAGCCTTCGATTATCTTAAAGCTCCGGTATATCTGCTCTGTAAGCATGACCCTCGCAAGATGGTGCGGAAAGGTCATTTCGCTCATGCCAAGGCGCATATCCGCTCGCTGCTTTACACTTTCAGCCATACCGAACGAGCCGCCGATAATAAAGCATATTTTCCCTCTGCCGGACAAGGCAAGGGAATTTATCTTTTGTGCAAGCTCTTCGCTTTTAAGCTGCTTTGCGCCGACACACATGGCGATGACATAAGCATCCTTGGGTATAGCCTTTTCGATATCGGCACTTTCACGCACCAGCGCATTTTCAATCTCTTTATCCGAGGGCTTATCGCCGAGCTTAGTCTCGTTAAGCTCTGCGCACTCAAACTTGCAGTAGGCGGACAGCCTGCGGGCATACTCGTTAAAGGCATCGATATAAAACCTCTCTCGCAGCTTGCCCACGCATATGAACTTTATATTAAGCATTGTACGCTATCACCCACGCTTACCGCAAGCATTTTATCCATCGGTGCAACATGAAGCCCGACATTTTCGCCTGTTAAACCTGCGCTCACGGTGTTGAACGCTAACTGCGGTGTGTTATTTTCTCGGCTAAGATGCCCCACTATTATATCCCATGCGCCGGATTTTGCAAGATGTAAGGCAAGTTTTGCGCAATCTTCATTGGATAAATGTCCGTTTTCGGACAAAATACGGCGCTTCAGGAAGTAAGGATAGGGGCCGCCGCGCAGCATTTCAAGGTCGTGATTAGCCTCTATAAGTGCCAGGCGTGCACCCTCAAGGCCGTAGACGAGCTCATCGGTTATGCTGCCGGTGTCGGTCGCAAAGGCGGCGACGGAGCTTCCCTCAAAGCGATAACCGACGCTGAATTTCGAGTCGTGCGGTGTGCGGAAGGCCTTGACGCCTATGCCGCCCATGCCGAACACTTCATTTACGGGTATTGCGATAAGCCGGTTTTTAAGCTCCGGTTTCATTGCGGCGAGCACCTCGCAGAGCTCAGTGGGTGCAAATATACTTATATCATGGTGCTTTGTAAGCATGGAAAGTCCCGATATGTGATCGGAGTGCTCATGTGTAATGAGCACTCCGCATAAATCCTGCGGCGAAAGTCCAAGCTCTTTTAGTGCAGAAACAGTTCTGCGCATGGAAATCCCCGCATCTATAAGTATATTCGCTTCGCCGTCGGATACAAGGCTGCAGTTACCTGTCGAGCCGCTGGCAAAAGTTACTATACGCATATTTTAACCTATTGCAATTACCTTTTCGTGAATTTCGGGTTCGTCGGGAAAATCAACGATGGAGATGTCCGCACCTAAGGCACGGAGCTTACCCACAAAGTTTTCATATCCCCTCTCGATAAAGTGGATGTCTTCAATTTCGGTAGTACCGCTTGCACACAGACCGGCAATGACCATTGCCGCCCCTGCTCTGAGGTCGCAGGCCATGACGGGTGCCCCCGTGAGCTTTGCACCGCCCTCAAAAATGGCTATTCTGCCGTCGACCTGAATGTCGGCGCCCATCTTGCGCAGCTCATTGACATACTTAAAGCGGTTATCATATATACCCTCGGTGATGACCGAGGTGCCGCTTGCCATGGACAAAAGTGCGCCCATCTGCGGCTGCATATCGGTCGGAAAGCCCGGATAAGGCAGAGTCTTGACATTAGCCTTGCGCAGATTGCCGTTGCCCTTTACGAGAACGGAATCTTCGTACTCGAGTACGATGGTGCCGGTCTCACGCAGCTTTGCCGAGATGCATTCAAGATGCTTGGGAATGACATTCTTGATGAGCACCTCGCCGCCGGTGGCCGCAGCAGCTACCATGTAGGTGCCTGCCTCTATCTGGTCGGGAATGATGGAATAGCTGCCGCCGTGGAGTCTGTCGACACCGTTGACCTTTACAGTGTCAGTGCCCGCGCCTCTTATGTCGGCGCCCATGGAGTTGAGGAAGTTTGCAAGATCAACGATATGCGGCTCACGGGCTGCATTTTCTATGATAGTCCTGCCGGACGCAAGCGTTGCGGCAAGGATTATATTCATCGTTGCACCGACAGAGACCTTATCAAGGTATATCTTTGCACCGTGCAGTCTGCCGTCGGGGGCTTCGGCGTAAACAAAACCGTTTTTGACCTCGATATCTGCGCCCAAGGCAGTCATGCCCTTGATATGCTGGTCTATCGGGCGAACACCGAAGTTGCAGCCGCCGGGCATGGTGGTCTTTGCACTGCCGAAGCGGCTGAGCATTGCGCCTATCAGATAATACGATGCACGGATCTTGCGCATAAGATCAAACGGTGCGTCGGAAAATTTCACATTACGGCTGTCGATCTCAATAGTAGATTCATTTATAAGCTTGACCTCTGCGCCAAGATGGGTGAGGATGGTAAGCAGCATATCGGTGTCGCTTATCTGCGGCATATTTTCAATACGGCAGACACCGTCGACCATCAGCGCAGCCGGGATTATTGCGACCGCTGCGTTTTTCGCTCCGCTTATATCAACTTCGCCCTGAAGCGGCTTTCCGCCGTTAATCACATACTTTTCCATTTGGTACACCTTTCGTGTTGTGATGCGCCCATTCGCATCGGCTTTGTATTATAACATAGGGTAATGATGCTGGCAATTAGCAATGTAAACAAATCGTAACTATTTTTTCTGTTCAAGAAGACGCTTTGCCTTAAGCACGGCAATGACGGTCTTGCCGTCGTCTATCTCGCCGGACATGACCATATCGACAAGCTCGTCTATATGGTGCTTCTCGACGCTCAAAAACTCTCCCTCGTCGGGATGGCTTTTGCCGGCATGGAGTCCCTGCGCAAGATAGATATGCAAAACCTCGGTGGAAAAGCCCGGAGAAGTGCAGCTCGGTCCGAGATAAGTAAGCTCATCTGCGGAAAATCCCGTTTCCTCCGACAGCTCTCTGACGGCACACTCACGATGATCCTCGCCCTTTTCGAGCTTACCCGCCGGCGCCTCGAGCATTACCTTGCCCATAGGATAGCGAAACTGACGGACGCAGTAGCAAAAGCCGTCATCGTCAATGGGCAGTACCGTAACTCCGCCGGGATGCTCAACGACCTCACGCTTGACTATGCTTCCGTCGCACAGCTCGGCGTGGTCAAGCATGACATTCACAATGACGCCGCTGTATTTAAGCTCACTATCTATTTTCTTCTCTGATAGGTCCATAATACCCTCGGTAAAAAATAATTATCGCTTTACATAATGCGTACATAGTATAGCATCAATGTTTCAGAATTACCATAATTTTTGTATGGAAATGTGAACTTTTTTTTGCTAAAATCGAGATTGTAAACAAATTTTTTCGAGGTGTTATTCGTTTTGGCTTCAATTTGTAACTATTATGTAATTTATCAAAATCACGGAGAATGATATTATGTTATCCGAAAACGCAAACGAAGAGGCTCTTGCGCTTATACTTGACGGTGATAGCTTCACAAATGACGAGCTGTGCGCAAGGATAAGGTCAGCCCTGCCTGCGGACGACCGCAGCCTTGACGCAGACATTTATACATACGCAGGCAAGACCTTGATACTTGCCTACCCCACTCCCCCGCTTCGGCAGCGAGTTAAAGAGCCTGCGCTCAGACTAAAACGAAGATAAAGCTTCACCGCCTGCAAAAAAGCAGACGGTGAAATTTATTATTTTATATTATTTTAATTATTTGCCCTCAATGCACCGTCCAACAGTCCAAGCGTCATCCAGTAAAACGGTGCGGTCAAAAACATGCTGATGCCGAAGAACGCCTGTATGCAATAGCACAGCACCGCAGCTCCGCAGGCAGCGGCAGCCGGTGCGGCATTACCCCGCTTTATCCACTTTGCGGCAGCGATGCCGAGCGCAGCAAGATATGCAAGCAGTGCAAAAGTGCCTTGGTGGAACAGGATATTCAGATACTCATTGTGCGCCGTATCTATTTCGGCGACGAGCTCAACGCCCTTGTCGGGGTCATAGCGGGTGAATGCCTCAAGCTGAGCGTGGCTCATGGTGTCCGGCCCTGTGCCGAACCAAAGATTATCGGGTATCTTCTCAAGGACGCTTTTCCAAATATGTATTCTACCCGAGCCGAAGGTGTCGCTGACATTGCCGTGCAGAAGCTCGTGCGCCTCGTGCAGCATCCCTCCGCCGATATCGGCAACATAGAGGAATACAAGTGTGAGAACGAAAACGACAAGTATTGCGATCGCAATGATCTTTCTCGCTTTTGCCGATACGGGCAGGACAATCGGCAATGAGAGCACCGCTCCGCCGAACACGCCGACAAGGCCCGCCATGACGGACATTTTTAATAGTACGAAAAGCGCTGCTGCCGTCGGAATAAGAAGTGCAAAACGCCATTTGTCCTTCATTCTGACCACTGATACCCACAGCAGCGTTGTCGCAACGCACAGGAAGCCCGCAACAAGATCGGTATTACCGATTGTGCCGAGATAAGCGCCGGAATAGTCAACGCCCGCTCCGAAGTAGTTAAGATCGCCCGGGTACAGGCCGAAGGGGTTACCGCCGTATAGCTGAACGATGCTTATCACGCTGAATCCCAGTACCGAGGCACCAAGCAGGTACGCCATCCAGGGCTTGACCCTGCCGAAGCTCGACAGGAACACGGCAGTAAACACATACAAGGCTATACTGCGCACGCCCTCATATCGTGAAGTACCGACCCAAGTCTCGCTTCTGTACGGCGACAGGAGTGCCGACACAACCGTCAGCAGCAGGAAGATAAGCAGCAGGCGCTGCACCCATGTGCTTTCCCTTATATACGCCTTGAGCTCCTGCTTTGAAACGACCTCAGTCGCAAGGCTTGCTGGTATCAAAATAAGCGTCAGGATGACATAGCCGCCACATATTGTATTGAACATTGTAAGCTTTGCCTCGGTGATGCCGCCGTACCCCGATGAATTGAACCAGAACAGGAACACCGTCAGCATGAGCACTATAAACACATAACTCAGCTTTGTAAAAACATTCTCTGAGCGTCTTTTTTGTTTCATTATGCACCTCTTGTCAGCTTTGCTGAATTTAGTTTAGATAATAATTCCTAAAAAGTCAATGACAACGAAAATTTTCCCCGTTCATTTTCCGTGATTGAATATTTTAGGGCATGATGGTATAATCGGTGCAATTTTCGGAGGCGCTTATGGAACTTGCTATTGCTTTTATATTATTCATAATATGTGTCGCCGTGTCGCTGATACTTGACATATCCATGCTCGCTCCCCTGCTTGTCGGCTTTGTGCTGTTTACCGCACTCGCCGCCAAGAATGGGTTTGCGCTCAAAACCGTGCTCAAGATGGCTGTAGGAAGCCTCAAGGAGTCGTTTATAGTCATAGGCATTCTCCTGCTCATCGGCTGCCTTACGGGACTTTGGCGCTCAAGCGGCACGGTTGCTTATTTTGTCACACTCGGTGTCTCGGTCATGCCGCCGTCGTTTTTCCTGCTTGCGGCGTTTCTTCTTTCCGCTGCTATGTCCTTTGCCATCGGCACGAGCTTCGGCGTTACCGCAACGGCGGGAGTTATCATCATGAGCATCGCCCACGCAGGCGGCATTTCCCCGATACCCGTTGCGGGTGCCGTGCTGTCGGGCGTTTATGTCGGCGACCGTGGCTCACCTGCTTCATCGGCCGCAAATTTAGTTGCTGCCGTCACGGGTACGGATGTAGAAAAGAATATAAAGATCATGCTCAAAAGCGGTGCTGTGCCGTTTTTGCTGTGCTGTGTGATCTACGGCGTGTTATCGGTGTTCTATCCCATGCAAAGCACCGATTCGCAAGTGCTCTTGCAGCTCGGCGAGGAGTTCAGGCTTTCGTGGCTGTGCCTTATCCCTGCAATTTTGATGATAGTTCTGCCGTTTTGCAAGGTCAAGGTCAAATGGGCGATGGCGATAGACATCGTTGTGTCGTTCGTGCTTGCCATGATCACACAGGGCGCCGGCTTTGCAGATTGCTTCAAAACCATGCTGCTCGGCTTTGAGCCGCAAAACGCCGCTCTTTCCACAATGCTCTCCGGCGGCGGCGTGAGATCGATGCTCGAGGTGTGCGGCATTTTGCTGCTCTCCGGCACATACGGCGGCATTTTCCACGGTACCGGTATGCTTGACAGTCTTTCGGAAAAGCTTATAATATTAAGAAGTAAGGTCGGACGCTTCCCAGTCATGGTGCTTCTCTCGTTTGCGGTCAGCATAGTGTTCTGCAATCAGACGATAGGCGTTATCATGCTTAGCCAGCTATCCGAGGGCTTGTACGGCACGGAAGATGCCGAGCGGTACAGCAAAATGATAGATATCGAAAACTCGGTCATCGTCATTGCGGGTCTCGTCCCGTGGTGCATCGCCTGCTCGGTGCCGCTTGCGATGATGAATGTCGGCGCTGCGGCCGTACCCATGGTGTTCTACCTTTGGCTTATCCCGCTGTGCACCGCCATTGCTTATAAAAGAAACAAAAGATCAATTACGGAGGTATGAGGATGAAGGTACTTATTATCAACGGAAGCCCCAGAGCTCACGGCAACACTGCCGCTGCCCTCGATGAGATGAAGAAGGTCTTTACCGCCGAGGGTGTCGAATTTGAGGAGGTGCATGTAGGTCAGCTTGAGCTGCACAGCTGCATATCCTGCGGAAGCTGCTCTAAAACCGGCAAATGCGTATTTGACGATGAGGTCAACAAGACCGCTCCCCTGCTCGAAGAGTGCGACGGTGTGGTCATCGGAAGCCCCGTACACTTTGCGCAGGCGCCCGGTGCGCTCACTTCGTTCGTATCCCGCCTGTTTTACAGCACATGGGCCGTTGACAAGACCATGAAGGTCGGCGCAGTCATGGTCAGCGCAAGGCGCTCGGGCACGACCGCCACATTCGACGAGCTCAACAAGTTCTTTACCATCTCACAGATGCCTGTCGTATCCGGCAGGTACTGGAACAATGTCTACGGCAGAATGCCCGGAGAGTCGGTGCAGGATGCAGAGGGCATGCAGAACGCCCGCTATGTAGCACGCAACATGGTGTTCCTGATGAAGAGCATCGCACTCGGCAAGGAGCAATTCGGTCTGCCCGAAAAAGAGGATGTTGTATTCACAAACTTCATAAGATGACAAAAACCGGAGGAGCTCAGCGTTCCTCCGGTTTCAGTTTATTATGAGTTGTGCTTTTCAATGGCATCGGTCATGCGGTCAAGACCGGTTTTTATTATCGAGCGGGGCATTGCAAGGTTAAGGCGGATATATCCGGCTGCATTGCCGACAAACAGCGAGTTGCCGCCCTCGAGCAGCACACCGGCTTTGTTTGCAAAGAAGTCCGGCATATACAATTTGATTATGAAGCACAGGCAGGCAATGTTCAATGCACAGTGAAGCGGCTTCAATATCGGTCATTCATTGAAAGGATCTGTTTCAATGAATGAAGAAAAACGGCCGAAATTTGTCATGAAAAAATGGGCAGATAGAAGAATAAAAATCGGCAAGTCTCTTTCGAGACTTGCCGATTTTTGGTGGAGATGAGGGGAGTTGAACCCCTGTCCGAAAACGCTTTAACAGGAACTTCTCCGAGCGCAGGCGGTCATTTACATTCCCTTGCCCCTGCGCAGGCCGACATGCTCAAGGGCTTGGTAGCTTCATTATGCATGGTGCGCTCAAAGCTTTGCGCACTCATGTTCACCACTAATCGACGCCCTGTCCCCGGCCGTGGTCCTCCGAGGCAGAACGCTCGCTAATTAAGCAGCGAGAAGAACAGTGTTATTGTTGTTCTTTAATTTATAAGGTGCCCATTTTAAAGATGGTAGGCGCATCTGCTCGCTATTCCTGCCTCCACATCCCCGTCGAAACCGGTACATCCCCATTTTCAATACGAATTGAGGCTGGTGGTGGTCGATTGTGCAGGTTCCCGACCGCTGATATTGTGCTGATCGTAGTACGGCTATTCGCTGAATCGGCGCGGTGCGTTTTTGCTGTCTCCCGACCGGTGACATTGTACTGGTCGGAGTGCAGCAATCAACTAATTAGTGCGGTGGTGATTTTTCGCAGCTTGACTGGTGAGGCTGCGGTGCTGGGGTGCGGCAGGAGCCGCACCCTGCATTATCATTATATATTACGCCTTTACGGGTTCGGGATAGTCAATGCCGAAGGTATCTACAGTTACCTTCTTCATTGCCTGTCTGTGGATGGGCTTATCGTTGCGGCCGGTCATGCAATTTGCGATCTTGTCGACATTCTCCATGCCCTCGATGACCTTGCCGAAGGCTGCATACTGCCCGTCAAGGTGCGGTGCGTCCTCGTGCATGATGAAAAACTGGCTGCCTGCGGAGTTGGGTGCCATGGAACGGGCCATGGACAGAACGCCTCTGGTGTGCTTGAGGTCGTTTTGCACACCGTTCATTCTGAACTCACCCTTGATGCTGTAGCCCGGGCCGCCGATGCCGATACCCTGAGGGTCGCCGCCCTGGATCATGAAGCCTCTGATGACACGGTGGAAGATAACGCCGTCATAGAACTTGTTCTTTACGAGTGAAATGAAATTATTAACGGTATTGGGAGCTACCTCGGGGTAAAGCTCGGCCTTGATGATATCGCCGTTTTCCATTTCGATGGTCACGATAGGATTGCTCATTAGTTTCTCTCCTTCATTGTTCTTTCAATGTCTCGCATCGCTTCACGCTTAGCGTCGTCATTACGCTTATCATAAAGCTTTTTGCCCTTGCACAGTCCAAGCTCGACCTTTGCCCTGCTGTCCTTAAAATACATCGACAGCGGGATGAGTGCAACGCCGTCCTGCATGATGCGGGCATTGAGCTTCATGATCTCACGCTTGTGCATGAGCAGTCTGCGGGGTCTGACAGGGTCTTTGTTGAAAATGTTGCCCTTTTCGTATGGGCTTATATGCAGCGAACGGATGAAGATCTCGCCGTTTTTTATAGTGCAGTACGAGTCTTTCATATTGACCGTGCCCGCTCTTAGCGACTTGACCTCCGTACCGGCAAGCTCTATGCCCGCTTCAAAGCGCTCGAGCACGAAATAATCGTGAAACGCCTTGCGGTTTGCCGCTATCTGCTTTACGCCCGTCTGCTTCGGCATAAGCTCACCTCCCTTTCGCACTATGATTATAGCATACTATTGCAGATAATAAAAGAATATTGTGTAAAATCAGTCCTTATTAAACTCACGAAGCATAAGGCCCTCGTTTTTGTTGAGCGCCCAATTGACGCACCACTCGGAGGTAAACAGCAGCAGGTTATTGCCCTTGAAATCCTGAACCCACTTGGTGTCGCTCGTGAGGTTCAGATCATTGGGGTTTAAGCCCTCGTTATCGATCCAGCGGATGACCTCGAACGGCAGGCTGCGGCGGCGGACATCAACGCCGTACTCGTTCTTGAGCCTGTACTCCAAAACCTCTAATTGCAGAACACCGACAACGCCGACGATTATCTCCTCAACGCCGGTATACGGCTCGTGGAAAATCTGAATTGCGCCCTCTTGTGCTATCTGCATGATGCCCTTTTCAAACTGCTTGCGCTTCATGGTGTCGATACGCTCAACTGCGGCGAATATCTCGGGCGCAAAGGTCGGGATGCCCTCAAACTCCACCTTCATGGTCTTGTCGCAGATAGTGTCGCCGATTGAGAAGATGCCCGGGTCAAACACGCCGATGATATCGCCGGCATAAGCCTCGTTTATGATGGCACGCTCGGAGGCCATGAGCTGCTGCGGCTGGGCAAGTCTTATAGCCTTGCCGCCCTGCACATGGTAATACTCCTTATCACGCTCAAACTTACCCGAGCAGATGCGCATGAATGCGATCCTGTCTCGATGCGCTTTGTTCATGTTTGCCTGAATTTTGAATACAAAGGCGGAGAACTTTTCGTTAAACGGGTCAACTAGCTCGTCACCGGCAATTCTCGGCAGCGGCGGCATGGTCATTTTAAGGAAGCTTTCCAAAAACGGCTCAATGCCGAAGTTATTAAGAGCCGAGCCGAAGAACACGGGGCTGAGCTTTCCACGGCGCACCTGCTCGATATCGAACTCATAGCCTGCGCCGTCAAGAAGCTCGATATCGTCCGAGAGCGTTTCACGAAGTCTGGGGCCTATGAGCTCATCGAGCTTTTCGGTCTCATCGAGCGTACACTCTATCGCCTTTATCTTGTTCTGACCACGGTGAAACTCGTTGAATGCGAGTATCTCACGCTTTTCACGGTCGTAAACGCCCTTGAAGTCGATGCCGCAGCCGATAGGCCAGTTCATCGGATAGGTGCCGATGCCGAACTCGTTTTCCAGCTCCTCCATGAGGTCATAGGGACTGCGGGCCTCACGGTCGAGCTTATTTATAAATGTAAAGATAGGGATATTGCGCATTGCGCATATCTTAAAAAGCTTTCTCGTCTGCGGCTCAATGCCCTTTGCGGCATCGATGACCATAACTGCCGAGTCAGCCGCCATAAGGGTACGGTAGGTGTCCTCGGAAAAGTCCTGGTGACCGGGCGTGTCGAGTATATTTATGCAGTAACCCTCGTACTCAAACTGCATGACCGACGAGCTTATGGATATACCGCGCTGCTTTTCAAGCTCCATCCAGTCGGACACGGCGTGCCTTGCGGTGGCCTTGCCCTTAACAGAGCCCGCAAGCTGTATCGCACCGCCGTAGAGCAGGAGCTTTTCGGTTAGCGTTGTTTTACCGGCGTCGGGGTGCGAGATTATCGCAAATGTACGGCGACGCTCGATCTGCTTTTGCATTTCTGACATATATGCTTCTCTCCGTAATCAATTTCACAAATTGGTATGTTATCATAATAATGCCCGAAAATCAATGAAAAACTGACGGGATCACCCGTCAGTTTTCCTGATCGTATATGACGCTGACTATCTTAGTCGGCGTGGGGTCTGCCGCATGGCGCTTTTTGCTGACTATGACGGCGATGATAACGCCGACGACTGCGCCGATGAAGGCAGCCAAAATACACATGCCCTCGGTGAGCGACAGCATTGCACCGACAGCGTAGCCGACAAAGAGCAGAATAAGCGGCAAAACATACAGCGCAAGTGCGCCCTTTACAACGCCGACGGTCGGCGTTTCTATCATAACATGCTGGCCACGATGCGCATCGATGGGATTCTGAACGACCGATTTCATAAGATGGTCGTACTTGCAGCCCTCGCAGCCGTTGCAGTCGCCGCCGCAGATACCCAGCCGCTCGACAACGACCTCGGCAAGCCCGTCGTCCCTTATCTTCGTGATTATCGCTTCCTGAAGCATTTTACCTTCCCCATTTCGCTTTTTTTCTAGCTTTTTTTCTAATTATACACGCTCATTCGCCTTGCCGCAAGTCCCCGATTATGCTACAATGGACTGGACATATAACCACTCTGTCAAAGAACTATGTAAAATAGACGCAATGAGTAAACTCCAATACTCAGCAGGTGGAGTGTGAGGGGGCAGTGTCCCGCCTCAAATTGGGTTATAGCCATCAAAAACGCCTGTTAAGTCTTTTTGACGAGAATAGCGAAATTTTTCGTGAAACATGCAAAAAAGTCACAGGACTTTTTTGAACGCTAATATAATGGGAGGTCGGTCACCGTGCCAAGTGTTCTTAATCTCAAGAAATCAAACTGCAAAAACTGTCACAGATGTATAAGAAAATGCCCCGTTAAGTCCATCCGCTTTTCCGGTCATCAGGCACATATCATAAGCGACCAGTGTATCCTCTGCGGCCAATGCTTTGTCGTGTGTCCGCAGGAGGCAAAGGAGATAGTCGACGACAGAGGCACGGTGCGTGCGCTCATCGACAGCGGTGCGCCCGTTATCGCAAGCGTTTCGCCGTCGTTCTTCGCCGTTTGGGATAATTGCGGTATAAATTCCATGCGCAAGGCCTTGAAAGCTCTCGGCTTTGCCGACGCCGAGGAGACCGCCATCGGTGCAACGATAGTCAAGCGTGAGTATGAGCGGCAGATAAGAGAGGGCACACAGGATATCATCATATCCTCGGTCTGCCACTCGGTGAATTTGCTTGTGGAAAAGCACTTCCCGGAGCTTCGCAAGTTCCTTGCCCCCACCGTGTCGCCCATGGTGGCGCACGCAATGGATATAAAGCGCCGCATACCCGAGGCAAAGGTCGTGTTTATAGGCCCATGCGTTGCAAAGAAGGACGAATATGCCGGCACCTGCGTTGACGCCGTTTTGACATTTGAGGAGTTTGACCAGATGTGTCACTCAAAGGGCATTGAGGTCGAGCCGGAATTCGGTGAAAGCTTCAAGGGCAGAGCCACCGGTTTTTCCGTTGCAGGCGGTATTACAAGCAGCATGGATTTGCCGGATACCGGCTATTTCACCATAACAGTCGACGGCACAAAAAACTGTCTGAACGCACTGCGTGATATAAGAAGCGGCAAAATAGATAAATGCTTTATCGAAATGTACGCCTGCGCAGGCGGCTGTATCGACGGGCCTATAATGGAAAAATACATAAACTCGCCGGTGCGCCACATCTGCTCGGTGCTCAAGCATGTCGGCAAGGAGGACTTCCCCGTTGAGCAGCCCAGTCCCGAGAGTCTGCACAAGGATCACATCGGCACACCGCTGAACCTGCCGATGCCAAGCGACAAGGAGATCCGTGAGATACTTGCAAGGATAGGCAAACCCAATCCCTCGGATGAGCTCAACTGCGGCTCGTGTGGCTACGACTCCTGTCGTGACAAGGCTATCGCCATTTACAGAGGCACCGCCGACTACAGCATGTGTCTGCCGTTTATCATGGACAGATCCGAGCGCATCAACAACAAGGTGCTCAATAATATGCCAAGCGGTCTTATCGTCGTAAACGAAGATCTTGAAGTGCAGCAGATAAACCGTTCCGCCCTTGCGCTGCTCAACATCAGCCATGAGTCGGACATCTTGGGCGACTGCGTTGTGCGAATACTCGACACTGCGCCGTTCTTCACGGCGCTCGAAACCGGCAAATCCGTCAAAAAGCTGCGCAGTTACTTCTCCGATTACGGCAGGTATTTTGAGCAGACGATAGTCTACGACCGTTCATCGAGGATACTCATCGACATATTCAGCGATGTCACCGAGGAGGAGGAAGAGGCCGCCCGCAGCAAGGCGATAAGCCGCCAGACTGCGGAGATAACGAACAATGTCATTGAAAACCAGATGCGAATAGTACAGGAAATTGCATCATTGCTCGGTGAGACTACCGCCGAGACAAAGATTGCTCTGACAAGGCTGAAGGAGTCACTGAGTTTGAATGATGATGAAGAATAATAATCTTAGCTGCGATATAGGCCACCTGAGCCTTAACCACTACGGTGAGCAGCTTTGCGGCGACCATGTTGACACCGTTGAGGAGGGTGACACGACGATAATCGTGCTTGCCGACGGCATGGGAAGCGGCGTTAAGGCCAGCATACTCTCTACGCTGACTTCGAAGATAATCTCCACTATGCTCGCCGCCGGTCTCGGCATCCGTGACGCCGTTGAGACCATCGCTGCCACGCTCCCGATATGCGCTGAACGCAAGACCGCATTCTCGACCTTTACTATTATAAGAATAGTCGGAAACGAGCATGCGGATATCATCCAGTACGAAAACCCGAATGTTGTGCTGCTTAGAAACGGCGTACACTACGAGTTTCCCATGTCGACGATGCACATCGGCGAAAAGACCATTTACCGCTCGTCTATCGAGCTTGCCGAGGGTGATGTGTTTATCGCAATGTCAGACGGTGTTCTATACGCAAGCGAGGACGGCGTTCTGAACAATAACTGGAACAGAGCAAAGCTTATCGAGTTCGTCGAGCCGTTGCTCGCTGCCAATTTCACCGCAAAGGTGCTGGCATCGATAATTCTTGACGAAACCGACAAGCTCTACGGCGGCAAGCCCTTTGACGATGCGACAGTCTGCGTTCTGAAGATAATCAAGCGTGAGCCGCTGAATATTGCTATCGGCCCGCCGGCTCATAAGAACGATGAGCGTCGAATGATGTCCCTGTTCTTTGCCAAGGAGGGGCAGCATGTCGTATGCGGTGGCACGACCTCGAAAATAGCAGCCGATTATCTCGGCGAAAAGGTCGAGGTGAGCGCCTTCTCCCCAGACCCGGATATCCCGCCGATATCGACCATCAAGGGCATTGACCTTGCAACGGAGGGCATAATCACGCTTGACAAGGTGCTCATCTATGCAAAGGATTACCTTGCCGACAATAAGTCCTTTGAGCAGTGGAACTACAAAAAGGACGGTGCTTCCCTGGCAGCGAGAAAGCTCTTTGAGGAGGCGACGGACATAAACATGTTCATCGGCCGAGCCGAAAATCCCGCACATCAGGATATGCCCATTAATTTTAATGTAAAGATGCAGATAATAAACGAGCTCGCCGACTGCCTTGAGCAGATGGGCAAGCGAGTTAAAAAGCTGTACTTTTAACGAAAAAGACGGACTTGAAGTCCGTCTTTTTCATATATACCATGCCCTGCTATCGTACGGGCAGAACCTGTACGCAAGTCCCGGGGCAAGCTTATCGCCGTTTCGGCACAAAAGCTCATCGACCCTGACAAATTCAAAGCCCTGTTCGGTGAGAATATCTATCGCCTTCAGGACCGCAGGCACAGTCGCATCCTTGGTGTCGTGCAGGAGGATGATATCGCCGTCCTTGGCATGCTTGACGAGGTAATTGCAGATGTAGCCCTCATCAATATGCACCCAATCTCTCGGCGTATCCGACCACAGCACCGCAATTTGGTCGATCCTGTTCAGCTGCGAGCCGAGATAGTGACCGTACGGCGGGCGGAAGAATTTCGGCCTTTCGCCGGTGATGCTCTCGATAAGGTCATTCGTGCGGTCAAGCTCACCGTGTATCTCTTCCTTGCTGCTCTTGAAAAAGTCTATATGCGACCAAGTGTGCACGCCGACAAGATGGCCGTCGTCGTACATAGTCTTGACCATCTCCTGTCGCTTTTCGACCTTTCTGCCCATCAGAAAGAAGCTTGCCTTGATGTTGCGCTCACGCAGGCCGTCAAGAAGCTGCTCGGTGTACTTGCCCGGGCCGTCGTCAAAGGTGAGTGCGATCTGCTTTTTGCCGCTTGATGTCGGCTCGACATAGTAATTCTTGCTGAACGGTGTCGTCAAAAAGCTGAATGCCGCCGAGGCAAGCAGGAGCACAAGCGCAGCTGCGATTATTCGCACGGTTTTATTTTTGCGTTTTTTAGTATTCATACATCACACTTTAGTAAAGGCAGGAGTTTTTTATTTAAACTCCTGCCTTGGTTTTTGCCGTCCGGCTCGGCATACCGCAGAGTGCTCAATTCCGCAGTGCAGCCTGCCTTGCGGCAGCTATCTGTTCCGTCGGCGGAACAAACGCCGTCTGCGTCAGCGCTTGCTCGTGCTTTCGGAACGGGTTTTGCCTTGCAGTGACTACGCCATTTTGAAAAGGGAAGCTGACAAACGGGTGTGGGCCGTCCGTCACAGTCCAAAACGGTTTCATGCGCTGCTCGGCAGCTATCTCAATAATAGGTCGGGCTGCGCCCTTCCATTAAATGAAATACAAGCTTATCAGTGCTCCTTGCACCATGCGACAACATCGTCAACGCACCATGATGCAGGCTCGCCACAACCGGTCTCCGCCATCCTGAGCGTCGCCTTCTCCTGCTCGTTGAGCTCGCCCTTTTCGTTGAGGCGCTTGGCAATATTCTTGTTCATAAGCGTCATCATTAGTCTGTAATGCAGCGGGAGCTTCTTGAGGTCAAATCCGCCCTGGAGGCAGAACAAAGGCATTTCGGGCTTGATGCCGTTCTTTTCTCTGCCTATCCTCTCACTGTCTTCATTTACAGCACCCATACCGACCTGGCAGACAGCGCCGACATCGTACATATCAAAGGCCTTATCCAAGCCCATGATCTTACCGGCGAAAAGCCAGCCAACATAGACGACCTTGCCGTCACCCAGACCCTTGGCCTTGCCGAATTCGACAGCATTGATGCCAAGCTGCTCGGCAATGAGCTCAGCATACTTTTTGCACGAGCCTGTGCAGGAATTATATACAACAGCAGTAAACATAGTTTAGCCTCCTTTTTAATAAAATAAGAATATCACAATCCCGTTCCGAATTCAAGTACAACACATCTGGGTGTTGTAGATTATACATTTTCATTGATTTGGTTCAATACTAAAAAAACATATTAAAAAAATTATTGAACTACATTCATTTGATTACAAATTCGACAAAAAGTTGTTGCATTTTTACCAATCATGTGATAATATAAATTCGTATATTGGAAAATCGATTGAATGATTGCTACCGTGAACACTGCCCTTGCGTTCTTTACCGAGGAATAATAGGTCAGTGTAATCGGTTAATATCGTTTGGTCTCAGGCTTCAGTATCGCATCATTGGAGAAAGGAGGAAAACTAAATAATGATTAAAACAGAAAAACTCGGTAAACTGTCGATATCTCTCGGCCTGATACTTGTAGTTTTCCTGCTTATGGCTTTCGTGCTCGGAACGACAGCAAACGCTGATGAGCTTGATGCTGCCGACGATATTGAGGTTGTTGATACCGAGGTTGTTGATACCGAGGCTGTTGACGCCGAGGCTGTTGATACCGAGGCTGTTGACGATGTTGAAGTCGTTGAGGATGCTGAGGATGTGGCTCTGACCGACCTCGCTTCCGCCGTTAAGTATGCTCTCCCCGCAGTTGAGGAGAACGAGCTTGCCGATGTTGTCGAAGATGCAAAGGACGCTGTCACCGGCGGATCTGTCTCCGATATCATCAACGGCATAATCAATGGCGATGACCCCATCGACAATGACTTTGCTTCCAAGGAAGGCAACAACTTCAAGGGCGGCCCCCACTGGTATCTTTTAATTGAGAACTACATGTTCCTGCCCGATGACATTGAGATCACTCTCTGGTCCGACCTTTCCGCACCTCACTACTATCAGGTGCTGACCAAGGCAAACCTCGTTGAGCGTCTCGGCTACATCCGCATTCCCGCAGGTGTTCCCGTGTATGTCAAGACCAACCATGATGTTGACTGCTATCGTATGCTGAAGCTCACCGTTGAAGGTGCTGTTATCTTCGACGGCAATACCGGCGCTCCCCCCGTTCTGCACAATAACCATCAGGAAGTCTACAGCAGCGTATGCGGTATCAATGGTATCCCCGTAGGCGGCCACATCCTCGGACTGTGGATCGACCTCGACGGCGATAGCGACGCCGATGCAGACGCCGATGCAGACGCAGATGCAGATGCAGATGCAGATGCAGACGCCGATGCCGATGCAGACGCCGATGCCGATGCAGATGCCGATGCCGATGCAGATGCCGATGCCGATGCAGACGCCGACGCAGATGCAGACGCCGATGCTGATGCAGACGCTGATGCAGACGCCGACGCCGATGCCGATGCAGACGCCGATGCCGATGCAGACGCCGATGCAGATGCAGATGCTGATGCAGATGCAGATGTCGATCATGACGATGATTCCCTGAAGGATCCGCCTAAGACCGGCGATACAAGAGACTACATGCTTGTAACGATGATCGCTGTTTCCAGCCTCATTGTTCTGGCTTCAACTTACCGCAAAAGAGAAGAAAACTGATCATGTGTGGGTGATTGGTTGACTTATTGCTCAAGTGAATATAAAATAGGAGTAGCTAAGCTACTCCTATTTTATATTCACTTGAGGTGTGTCATGAGCAGACGCAGCAGAAGGAAAAAAATTATCAGAAGCCCGAAAGAAACCGAGGCTCACAAGAAAGCCCGTGCAAAGCGCAGTCTAATAATCATTTGCTCGGTAATCTTTCTGATAGTTGCCGCCGTTGTTGTAAGCTATCTCGTCACGCAAAACAGCAAGCTGAGCAGCATCGAGCTGTTTGAAAAGAAGGCTGAGCTTCTTATGGAGCAGGTCGTCTCCGGCACAAGGGACAACGAGCTTTCCGGCGAGGTCGAGGACGGTCTGCCGAAGGGCGTTGTGTTTATCTCGATATGCAACGGCGACGAGCGCGCAAGGGTGTTCACCGGCACGGGCGACACAAAGCAGGCTGCGTGGGACGACGCATACGGCAAGGCACACACCTTTGTCGAGGAAAACGGCTATAACTGTCTGTGGGTCAAGGCTGATCTTATGGGGGAGGCTAAGACCATGAGCACCGAGGAGTTCTCGACCGAGCTTGCGCACTACAGGCATGAATTTTTCCGCAAGGGCATCTCCTTTGATAAGGACTTCAACACAGCTTTGCTCGAAGCGGAGCTGAATGCCGGAAAGATACTTGACTACGACGAGGAGTGCGTTAACACAACCTACCTGCGCAATTACCTCAGCAAGGCAAGCAGAACGCCTGTCGTTACCCTCCCCGATGAGTATGTTATTTTTAACTGCATCGGCTGGATATGCGACGAGCACAGCAAGGTGTATGACCTTATAAGCGATGATGCCGACTACGGAAGGCGCAAGGTTGATCTTATTGACAAGGATTACGCCGCCGAGCTTGTCAAAAACGCATCGTCGTTCCTTATCGATCAGGTAAACGACGACGGAAGCTTTGTCTACGGAATGTACCCTCGCTTTGACAGGGACATCGACAACTATAACATTGTCCGCCATGCAAGCACCCTTTGGAGTCTTGTCTGTCAATACAGAATGACCGGCAATAAGGAGCTTATTTCCGTCATCGACAAGGCGATAGACTATATGATAGATAACGCCGTCATAACCGCAGATGACAGCACCGCATATCTGCTTGAGAAGAAATCGGACGAGATAAAGCTCGGCGGCTGCGGCGTTGCAGTCGTGGCGCTAACCGAATACATGGACGCTTTCGGCTCGGACAAATACGCAGATGTCGCAGTGAAGTTGGGCAACGGCATACTTACCATGCTCGACAAAAAGACCGGCGAGTATTACCATGTGCTCAACGGCGATTGCTCACGCAAGGAGCAGTTCAGGACAGTTTACTATGACGGTGAGGCGACCTTTGCCCTGTGCAGACTCTACTCACTCACGGGTGACGAAAAGTGGCTTGATGCCGCCAAGGCCGCAGTCGAGCACTTTATAGATGCTGATTATGTTCAGTTAAAGGACCACTGGGTAGCATACTCCATGAACGAGATAACAAAGTATGTTGACGATGACAGGTACTACACCTTTGCACTGCGCAACGCCCAGGAAAACCTCGACAGGATTTATAATCGTGACACTACCTATCACACTTATTTTGAGCTTCTCATGAGTACCTTTGAGCTGTACGACAGAATGATCGAAAAGGGCATACATGTTGACTATCTTGACAATGGGTTTGACCTTGAGTATTTCCTGAAAACCATTTATAAGCGTGCCGATCATATGCTCAACGGCTACTTCTACCCCGAATACGCAATGTACATGGCTAATCCCAACAGAGTGCTCAACACCTTCATGGTGCGCCACGACGGCTATCGAGTCAGGATCGATGATGTTCAGCACAATGTCGGCGGTTATTACCTGTACTACAAAAACTACGACAAGCTTGTCGAATACGGAATGCTCGATTGCAGGGATAAGACATGAATATTGATACAAGAAAAATCGTCAGAATAATTGCACTTATTGTGCTGATAGCGTCACTTTGCGTGCTGGCTTTCTATATCATCGGCGATCTTAGCGATGCCAAGACCGATGATGATATAAAAGATCTCAAAAACAAGGACACCGAGGTCAAGATACCCGAGGTGCTGGACGAATACGCAAGCCTTTACGCCGAAAACAAGGATACGATAGGTTGGCTCAAGATTGACGGCACGGATATAGATTATGTCGTTATGCAGGCTCCGGATGAGATAAACAAATACCTGCGCAACGACTTCTACGGCAAGTCCTCGACCCGAGGCTGCCTGTTCGTTGACGAATACTGCGACATTTTCAAGTCCGATAACATCATCGTATACGGCCACAATATGAAGGACGGCACAATGTTCGGCACGCTTGACAGATACGCAAACGAAAGCTTTTACTCCGAACACAAGCTCATTCAGTTTGACACCATTTACGAAAAACACACATATGAGGTCGTTGCAGCGATAAAGACGGAAATCCCCGCAAAGGGCGAAAAGGTGTTCCGCTACTATGAGTACACAAGCTCGAACGACGAGGAAACCTTCCTTGAGTATGCTGATTTTATCGAGAAAAACAAGCTTTACGACACTGGCGTTGTGATAAACCCCGGCGATAAGCTCCTTACGCTGTCCACCTGCGCATACCACACGACCGATGGCCGCTTCATCGTTGTCGCAAAGCAAATCAGCTGACTTATGTTTATTCCTTTTTCCCTAATTAGTTGTTGAGATTTATTTGAATATAGTGTATAATAATAAATAAAAATAGATATATTGTTCATTTTTTGGGAGAAAAGAATATGAGCGGAAGCAGCAGAATAGTTGAAAGATCAAAAAAGAATATCAAAGACGCCATGCTTGAGCTGATGTACGAAAAGGAGTTCAGCCGCATCACGGTCAATGAGCTGCTCGTAAGAGCCGGTATCAGCCGAGGCACCTTCTATGCGCATTTTGCAAATCTCGAAGATGTCCGGCAGCAGCTGATAAATGACCTTTTTGACTACGCAGACTCCATCGGCTCAAACTACAAGCCCAGCGAGCTTGCAAAGGATCCCTACCCTATTTTGTTCCATATGGCAGATATCATGACGAAAAGCGCTGACCCCACCAAGCGGCTTTTCAAGTTTATAAACGCCTACGATATCGGCCGTAACCTTAAAACTTGGCTCACAAAGTACATTTTGTCGGACGAAGTGCTTGTCGAAAAGCTCGGCGGCGAGGATCAGGCAAGGATATACGCCCGATTCATTTCCGGCGGCATGATTCACGTATACAACAACTGGATGGCAGACGACATCAAGGCCGAGCCGGAGGTTCTGGCACGAGCGCTGTGCAATATGCTCATGGGCGGCTTCAGCGGCGTGATAAAAGAATAAACGATCAAAAAACTCGGTAATGCAAACGCATTACCGAGTTTTTCAATCGCCGAACGATATTCCGATATCTCTTGCGACTTGGATAAGCGGATGGTCGGTCGGGAGGAATTTTGTTTTGCTTGCGGCCTCCTCAAGCGGAACAGAGACAATCTTGCCACCGCGGATGGCGACCATTCTTCCATACTGCTTGTTTGCGATAAGCTCCGCTGCCGCAGTTCCGAACCTAGTTGCCAGCACACGGTCATACGGGCACGGAGGGCCGCCTCGCTGATAATGCCCGGGTACGGTGACTCTCGCCTCTTGGCCGAGAGCTTTTTCTATCTGATCGGCTATCTTATAAGAAACCGTGGAATGCTTGGAGTTTTCAAGCTTTTTGCGGCTTTCCTCCTCGGAAAGCAGCCTGTCATCAATAGATCTTGCGCCCTCAGCGACAGCCAGAATAGAGAAGCTTCTGCCGTTGCGGCGGCGATGCTCAATGGCCTTCAAGACTTTGTCTATATCGTACGGTATCTCGGGTATGAGGATTATATCCGCTCCGCTTCCGATGCCGGCGTGCAGCGTCAGCCAGCCCGCATCCCTGCCCATGAGCTCAACAAGGAAGATTCGCCCATGGGAGCTTGCGGTGGAATGTATATAGTCGATGACATTGGTTGCAATGTCAACGGCACTTTGGAAGCCGAAGGTTGTGTCAGTTCCGAAAATGTCGTTATCAATAGTTTTCGGCAATGTCACGACATTCATGCCCGCATCCATCAGTAGCTTTGCACTTTTTTGCGTTCCGTTGCCGCCCATAATCACAAGGCAGTCAAGGTTGAGCCTGTTGTAGGTATCCTTCATGGCCGGAATGAGGCTGTTGCCCTCCTCATCGACAATGTCCTTTCCCGGGACATAACGCTGGCGGGAGGTTCCGAGGATGGTGCCTCCCTGCGTGAGAATGCCGGAAAAGTCCTTCGGCTCCATGTACATGTAATCGTCGTCGATGAGGCCACGGTAGCCGTCATACATTCCGAATATCTCAAGGTTTTCAATTTTATTATACAGAGCCTTTCCTATGCCCCGCATTGCAGCGTTCAGCCCCTGGCAGTCTCCGCCGGAGGTGATGAGCGCCACTCGTGTCATCTTTTTCACTTCGTGTACCTCGCTTTTTTGTATGCAAATATTGTATTACATCTGCCAAAAAAGTCAATCGTGAAACTAACTAAAACTTATTTTACGCTTTAAGCTTTGCGATATACAAATCTGTATATTCGCCCAAATCGCTGCTGCCGGAGTATGAAACATCGATATATTTGCACCCAAACCTCATGATAAGGTGCTGTCTTGTGTCGTCCTCACCGTAGCCGTACTTTTCATTTACAAGCTTTATCTCGACTCCGTCTCGGCTCAGATCTCGGATATCATAGGTCGGGGTGTACCCGTCGTAGCTTATCTCGTACTCCTCAAAGTTTTTGGATATGCTCTCTGCCAATGCACGGGCTCTTTGGTGGTAGTCCTCGGCATCAAAGTGCTCGTAATCGTATATCATTCGGTCAACGGCTTCCTTTGCATCCTTTTCAAAGCGCATTTCATAATACCGGACATTGTACTCAAAGGAGTTTTCGCCCTTGCCGGTGAGGTTTTCAAACCAAGAGCTATCCTGCGAAAACTCGATTATTGTAGGTGCAAGCAGATCTTGGCGCTCGGAAATGTCGGCTAAACCGGCTCCATCCAGCTTTTTAAGACCTTCGACATAGTAGTTATATTCGTCAGTGTTTATCTCCTGCATCGTTGGGAACGGCAGGCCGGACAGATCGTTCGTGCCGTGCAGGCTCGTAAAACCCATCGGGACGGCAAGATGCACAAACCACAGGACAATAACGGGGATGGTCAGCGGGATGAGCACTGCGCCGATCTTTGATTTTGCTTTATAGCGCTCCCCTGTCGGCAGCTCGCCGCCCCGTTCTATCTGCTTAATGAGCTTTTTCAGGTGGCGGCATCTTCGCAGATGCACGATAAACTCTAACAGCAGGAGCACCGCCATTAGCAGCAGCAAAATGTAGTACGCAGTGCCGATATCCAACACACCGCCGACAAAGGTGTCCATTCCGAGCATGGTATATATAAACGGCGAACCTACACGGGACAGCAGGAACATGATGAGGAACAATATCCAATACGCCGTGTGCTTTTTCGCAAGGCGTTTGAGCGGTTTTATCAGATGCTCGGGCTCGCTGAATATCTCGGGTGCGTCGGGGTCGTCGGTCGTGAGCACGACAAGGTCGTTTTTGAGTTCACCCACGACACGCCACGAACTGCGCTCGTATAGCTCCGCCTTTTCCTCGGGTATCTTCCCCAGCGACACATCTCAGAAACCAAGGCGATAGCGCAGCTTTTTTGGCTCGCCCTTTTCAAATCGGGCGCAGAAAAAGCCGCAGTCGACATAGAGCAGTCCCTGTGCCGCCATGTCCTCAAGCCAGTTTTGGATGGCAGGAATGTCGCAGGATTCAAACGGTATCGGCTTCTTTACAAATTTACTCATTGTCGTCTCCTCCTTCTGCATCGCTTATGCATCTTTTGAGCCTGTTAAGCTCCTCGGCGTACAGGCCGCGGCCAAGCTCGCTTATCCTGTATATCTTTCTTTTACCCTCGACCCCTATGCAGTGTATGACGCCCTCCTGCTCAAAGTCGCCGAGAAGAGCGTAAAGCGTCCCCGGGCCGATGGCGACCCGCCCTGCGCTCTTTTGCGAAATGTAGGCGCTTATTTCTATGCCGCAGCGGTCATCACTTTGCAGGCTCATCAGGATATAAAACATCGGCTCGGTCAGGGTTTGAAACTTTCGTCGTGCCATTTTCATCCCTCCATTATATCGATATTCGATGTTTAATTCCATTATACATCGATTATCGATATTGTCAAGCGTGTTTTTCTCTTGACTAAAATTAATCAATATATTAAAATTAAGGCAGCAATTTGAAAGGGGAAAAACGCATGGATGCAGTGAAAAATGCATATTACCGCACTTATCAGTTCTTTTTCGATATCGGCGCTCGCTTCTTAAATTGGCGCAAGCCCATTACCGTAACCGGCGAAGGCTCGCTTGCAAAAGCTCCCGAGCTTTTTAAGAAAAACGGCGTTAAGAAGGTCATGATCGTCACCGGCCGCACCGTCGGCAAGACCATCGCCCCAATTGCAATGGAGGCTCTCGACAAGGCAGGCATTGCCTATGTGCACTACAGCGAGGTCTCCGCAAACCCCACCGTTAAGGTCGTTGACGAAATTCAGGATATGTTCCTGAGCAACAATTGCGACGGCTTCCTTGCGATCGGCGGCGGTTCACCCATGGACGCAGCAAAGGGCGCTGCTGCCCGTGTAGTTCACCCCCACAAGTCCGTTAACAAGATGGCCGGTCTGTTTAAGGTCATGCACAAGATACCCACCTTTGTTGCAGTGCCCACTACTGCAGGCACCGGCTCCGAGACCACGATAGCCGCCGTCATCACCGACCAGGATACGCACCACAAGTACGCCATCATGGATCTGTGCCTCGTTCCTAAGTATGCGATACTTGACCCCGAGCTCACCCGCAATCTTCCGCCCAAGACCACCTCTACAACCGGCATGGATGCATTGACCCACGCCGTTGAGGCTTATATTTCCGTTAAGCTCACCACCAAGGAGACCGACAGGCTTGCCGAGGAGGCGACCGTTGCGATATTCAAGTACCTTGAAAGAGCGTACAATGACGGCAACGACATGGAGGCTCGTCAGGAAATGCTCATGGCGGCATACAAGGCAGGCTTTGCCTTCACCCGTGCAGGCGTAGGCAATGTCCACGCAATTGCGCACACACTCGGCGGTCTGTACAACACCCCGCACGGCCTTGCAAACGCTGTCATTCTCCCCATCGTTCTCGAAGATTACGGCTCTGCCGTTTATAAAGACCTTGCCCGCCTTGCCGAGCTCACCGGTACCAAGACCACCGGCACGGACGAGGAAAAGGCAAAGGCATTCATCGCCGAGATCCGTGCGATGAACAAGCGCATGAATATTCCCACCGGCTTTGACAACATAAAGCAGGAGGATATCCCGCAGATGGCCGAGTGGGCGCTCAAGGAAGCTAACCCCACCTACCCTGTCCCCGTTCTTTACAACAAGGCCCGCATGATAAAGGTCATAAACAGAATAATCGACGAGGCATAAACAAACTACCTATTAGAGTGTCTGCATAAGTTGACGGAAGCCGAACACCTATCGGTTTTGATGGGCAGCTTTCCGCTCATGCTTCGCTAAACTCCTAGTCCATATATCTCCATTATGCCCGTCGGACTTTATCTTTGCCTGAACGAAAATCTGCTCCGTCAAAACTGCGGGGCATCTGTCAGTAGTGTTTTTCGAGGGATTTTCGGCTTTCTTTGGTGAGAATGGGCTGACGCCCATTAAGGCAAAAAAAGGCGAAAAGCACCGAAATGGCACACTGACAGACGATAGGGTTCGGCTCCCGTCAACTTAGACAGGCGCTCTTTTACTAAAACCAGAGGTGTTTTATGGAACTGCTTTACGCTCTTGAGAGCATTAGAACTCCGTTTCTCGACAAGCTCATGGCGCTGGTCACCAACCTCGGCGGCGAGACCGTGTTTATCGCTGCGGCGATAATCGTTTTTTGGTGCATCAGCAAAAAATGCGGCTACTACATGATGACCGTCGGCTTTGCCGGAACTATCATCAATCAGTTTTTGAAGCTGTGGTTCAGGATACCGAGGCCGTGGGTCAAGGACCCGAATTTTTCGATAGTCGAAAGCGCACGAGCCGAGGCCACAGGCTACTCATTTCCGAGCGGTCACACTCAAAATGCATTTGCAACATTAGGTGCACCGGCAAGGTACACGAAAAACACCGTGCTGCGGATAGTACTTATACTGCTCATCGTCCTGACGGCGTTTTCGAGAATGTATGTGGGTGTTCACACACCGCTTGATGTCGGTGTTTCGCTCGGCATCGGTTTAATTCTCATGTTCGTGCTGTACCCGTTTTTCCGTGACATGGACGATAAGCCAAAGAGAATTTACATTCTTTTTGCCGTATTTATCGTGCTTGCGGGTGCATTTGTTGCCTTTGTGGAGCTGTATAGCTTTCCCGCCGACCTCGATACGGGAAACTACGCATCCGGCCTTAAGAATGCGTACATGATACTGTTTTGTGCAATCGGTCTGCTGCTTGTATTCCATCTTGACAGGAAGTACATCAACTTTCCCACTGAGGCGGTTTGGTGGGCGCAGATAATCAAAGTCGCCGTCGGTCTCGGCGTTACAGTCGGCATAAAGGCGGCGCTCAAGGCTCCGCTGCTGGCGCTCTTCGGCGGACACAGTGTTGCCCACGGCGTGCGGTACTTTGTCGTCATCCTCTTTGCCGGACTTATTTGGCCAATGACATTCAAATTCTTCTCAAAGCTCGGCAGAAGATAAAAAAGATAAGCTCATCCAAACGGATGAGCTTATCTTTTTTATTGATCCGGCGGATCAACTTGACCAAATAGGCTGATTCTAATTGTATATTCCGTTGTCTGTCCGCCATAGGAAACGGTGACTGTCTTTGTGCCAAAACCGTCCATATCACAAGAAACGGTGTACTCCTCGGGATTTGTTATGCGCTCTGCCGTGCCGTTATTATAGGAGGCACGCAGGACCAGTCCCGTTGTGTCAAGTTCCTCGCCGACCGTGTAGACGGTCTTTGTTGGCATCGTTTCAATCTTGAGTTCGGTCACGACCGGCTTTTCGACGATGACCATGCACTCGTCGTGAAGCTCCATTTTGTCTTTGACATAAACCATGATCGTTGCCGTGCCTTCGCTCACAGCCTCGACATTGCCGCTGTCATCAACAGCAGCAACGGACGAATCACTGCTTTTCCAGACATACTCGGGCATATCGGCTTCGGACTCGGGCTCCGGCATGCAGCTTGCGGTCAGCACGGCAGAGTCGCCCTCGGTCATGATAAGCCTCGGCGAGCTGACCACGACCGATGTTATCTCAGGCTTTTTTGTCGGCTCAATTGTTGCCGTGGGAGCAGGCTTTGTACTTTCCGCCGGTGTGGGTTCAGGATCAGGTTTCGAGTCGAACCACCCTTTCCCAAATCCCAAAACTATAAGTGCAACCGCCACCATTGCAATCACGGTGACTGTGATCGCAATTACAAACTGCGCGGCGGTTTTATTGTCCTGCCTCTCGTTCCTCGGGGGATCGGGCTGCTTCTGCTGCGGCTGAGGCTTCGGCTTTTCCTGCGCAGGCGGCGGTGTCGGCGTTTGGCGAACCGGCTCTTGTCTCGGAAACTCCTCACGAACGGTCGCATCACTGTCGAACTCGGGCTTTGGTGCTTCCGGCACAGTCATGCCGCTGGCAGCTAAAACAAGCGCCTGCTTCATTTCAGACGGGCTTAGGAAGCGGTCGGCACTATCGTATGATGTAGCCTTCAGAACAAGTTTTTTAAGCGCTTGGTTGCCGTTTTTCGGCGGTGGAAGAGGTTCGCCGCGGTATCTTAAAAGCTGAGCATCGGCAAGCTGAGCAGACGTCGGCGCATCATTGAGCGGCAGAAACGGTCCCTTTCGTTCGTTAAGCAGCCAATAGAGCACCATGCCAAGAGAATAAATGTCAACTCTGTCGTCGTATGGTTTGCCCTTATAGACCTCGGGCGCCATGTAGGAATAAGTTCCGACAAGATCCGTCCGGTCATTGATTTTTGAAACCTTGGCAACGCCGAAGTCACCAAGCTTGAAGCCGCCGTACTTGCTGACGAAAATATTCTGCGGTTTGATATCTCTATGAATAATATTGTTCCGGCGGCACAGCTCAAGCGCACTGCAAATATCTATGCCGAGTTTAATTACATCGCTCACGGTCATGCCGTTTTCACGCACATAGTCCGGCAGCGAAGTCAGAAGCTCCATGCGGATATAGATATCCCAGCCGAGGTCGTTTTCATGCGGGATTATCATCTGATCCTCACAGTTGACGATGTTCGGGTGGCCGCGCAAAACGCCCATGAGGCGGTACTCGCCGCTTATCTCCTCTACCTTGTCACGCAGCTTTGAGCGCATGGCAAACTCGCTCATTGTGCTCTCCATCTCTTCGTACTCCTTTTGAGTTGAGGGGATGGATATCACCTTGAGCGCCGAATGAAAATCTCCGCCGTATTCATCTTTCTTTCTCAGTTCGTAGACCTTGCCGGAGCTGCCGCTGCCGATGCAGCGCACCGTCTCCCAGCCGGGCAATAAGACCTGCAAATTCTCCATTTTTGACCCAATCCTAATATGTATCGGAATGTTATATCCTTATCAATATAATGAATATAATGCATTTCAGGCATATTGTCAAATCACTCTATTGATTTGAGTGCGCCTGCCATGTCGATGTTATCTATCCTGCGGCGCATGATGGCATTTACGATGAGCGCAAAGCCGAATGTGAGAAGCACGGCAAAAGCAAAGCTCAGCGGCGAGATTATAGGCTTAAAGTACATCATATCGACCTTAATAGCGTCCATAACGAACGCATGGAACACCACACCAAGCAGCAGCCCGAAAAGCGCTCCCATTCCCGTGAGCACGAGGTTTTCCCTAAAGACATAGCTTGCCGCCTCATGCTGATAAAAGCCCAGCACCTTTATCGTTGCTATCTCACGTATGCGCTCGGAAATATTGATATTTGTGAGGTTATAAAGAACTATAAACGCAAGAAGTCCGGCGCAGAGGATGATCATCGCAACGACGAACAAAAGGCTCGACATCATGTTGCTTATCCTGTCCCTTGAGCTTATGCTCATCTGCATCGTACGCACACCGTCAACGGAGGATATCTTCTCTCCGCAAGCCGACACATCCGCACCCTCGGGGGCTTTCAGAAGCGCCGCCTTGAGCTCTGGGGCGCCGCCCCACTGCTGCGTGCAGGTATCAAGGTTCACAAACACAAGGTTTTCGACATAGTTATCAAAAATGCCGCTGACCTTAACGGTGAGTGTGTCCATGTCGGCGGTGGTGAGCTTTATCTCATCGCCTATACCTATGTCCATCATCCTCGCAAGATTACAGTTAATTATCGCTTCGCCCGCTTTGGGGTATGCGACCGTTTCGCCGTCGTTCACGAGATTTATAAAATCGCCTATCCCCTGCCCGTCGCTTGCCGTGAGCGTCACGGACTTTGTCGAGCCGTTTGCGCTGACATCGGCGCTCGTGCGGTACAGGAACATGGCCTCAGCGACATTATCGCCGCAATCATCAAGGAATATCTTCTGCTCGTCGGCGGTCATGTCATAGGCAAGTGAGACCTCGTAGTCGTACAGGATAATATCGCTGTACTGCTTGTCGACAACGCCTTGTATCGTGTCGTTAAGGCCGAGCGCCGTAAGGACAAGGGCGGTACAGCCGCCGATGCCGAGAAGCATCATAAATATACGCTTCTTGTAGCGGAAAACATTACGCGCAGAGACCTTCTGCATGAAGCTGAGGCGGTTCCAGATAAAACCGATGCGCTCTAAAAGTATACGCTTGCCGGCTTCGGGTGCTTTGGGTCTTATAAGATCCGAGGGTGCGCACCTGAGTTCCTTCGCGCAGCAGAACCATGTCACTAAAAGCATACCAAGCAGGTTCACACACACCATGCCGAACGCAAGCGCCCAATCCATAGTGAAAACAAGGCTTGAAAAATTGTAGATTATGTCATAGCCAAACCAAACGATGGCAGGAAACGCAAAAGCACCGACAGCTATGCCGAAGATGCTGCCAAAAAGCGTTGCACTTCCGGAATAAACCATGTACTTGAGCATTATTGACGACGAGCTGTAGCCGAGGGCCTTCATGATGCCTATCTGCGTGCGCTGGTCGTCTATCATGCGGGTCATGGTCGTAAGGCACACAAGTGCCGCAACGAGGAAGAAGAATGCCGGAAATACACTCGCAACACTCTGCACTACATCTGTATCGCTTGACAAGCAGACATATCCGATATTAGTGTCGCGACCGAGCACATAAGTGTCAGCATGCTCCATGTTCTTTATCTGCTTCTCGGCGGCGGTGAGCTGCGCCTTGGCGTAGTCAAGCTGAGACTTTGCCGCATCAAGCTGTTTTTTGCCGGCGGCAAGCTTCTTTTCGGCCTTTGCAAACTCGGTCTCCATCTGCTGTTTGGACTTTTTGTACTGCGCCCTGCCCTGTGCTATCTGCTTCGGTGCGTCCTCAAGCTGCTTTCTCGCCTTGTCAAGCTCAGCCTGACCGGCGTTTACCTGAGCATATCCGCTGTCAAGCTCCGTCTTGGCATCGTCAAGCTGCTTTTTATACGGTGCAAGCTCGGCATCTATCTCGGCCTTTTTGGCCTGAGCCGCGGCTAAATTTTTCTCGGCACGCTCAAGCTCCCGCTCGTTCGTCTCAAGCTGCGGCTGCTTGAGCCGTAGCTTTGTTCTGAGTCTTGCCGCCTTGAGGATTTCGCCATTTGCTTCAGCAGCTTCCAGCTCGGCATTAAGCTCTTCAATTTCAGTGTTGATCTGCGCTAAGTTGGCCTTGCGGTTTTCCACCCTATCAGTATAGGTCTCAATCTGGCGGTCGACAACAAGATATGCGCTCTTGCTGCGGGTCTCGAACTGCTTCAGGCCACTTTCGTACTCGGTCTTGCCCTTGTCGAGCTTTGCCTTGGCGGCATCGAGCTCCGCCTGCTTTTCGTCTAAAATTGACGGGTCTTGCAGCATTTTCTCCGCATCGTCAAGCTGCTTTTTAGCTTTGGCAAGCTTGGCTTCGGCGTTTGCTTTCTCGGTTTTGAGCTGCTTTACACCGTTTTCGTACTCCGCCCTTGCAGGCTCGTACTTATTAAGTCCCGACTGATACTGTGCCTTTGCGTCGGCAAGCTTTGCTTTTGCCTCGTCGATGATGCTGTTATAGCGGATGACAGCACGCTCGGCCATGAACTGCTCAAGCGGCTTTACATATGTTTTGGCGTTATCCTTATATTCGTCCGAGTACACATAGCCCTCGGCATCGACGGTTACATAGATATCGGTAAAGTAATCGACCGAGAAGCCGTCCGACGGAAGGTAGATATAGCCCTCAACGCTGCCGCTGCCAAGGGTACTTGAACCACGCTCAAGGTTAATGTACAAAGCACTATCCGTCAGGCCGACTATTGTATACTCGTCGTAAGCGAAGGTATCCATTATCTGCTCGGAGTTTTGCTTTGAAAGCTTAACGGTTTTGCCGATATCGTCCTGGGTGTACATCTCCGGGTCGGCAAGGCACTCATTACCCTTTTGCGGCATGCGGCCTGCTTTGAGGTCGATGAGATTTATCTTCTCGGGTATCTCCTGCGCCGCTATAACGATGGACTTATCGTCACCTTGATTGTACAGAAAATCTGCGCTTACAACGCCCTCGGCGTCCTTTACGCCGTCAAGCTTCAGCACCTCGTCAACATCGTCCTGCGTGAGACCGAGGGTCGACACAAGGCGGAAGTTATAAAAATTCGTCTCGTGCAGATATCGGTCGTAGGTCTTTATAAAGTCCGGCTTTGACATGCGCAGGCCGACAAAGAGTCCCGCACCGAGCGCAATGATGGCGAAGATAGCCATGTAGCGCCCGAAGCTGCCCTTTATCTCCCTTATTGTCAATTTTGCCGTCTGCTTGTTCATTTAGCGTTCCTTACCATTCAATAAATTCAATCGGTGTGGGGTTCGGGTTTATCGTGACATCGGTCACAGTGCCGCTTTTAATTGACACGACCCTGTCCGCCATCGCCGTCAGCGCCTGATTGTGCGTTATGATGACAACGGTCATGCCGTTTTTGCGGCTGCAATCCTGCAAAAGCTGCAGGACCGCCTTGCCGGTCTTATAGTCAAGCGCGCCGGTCGGCTCATCGCACAAAAGCAGCTTCGGATTTTTCGCCAAGGCTCTGGCTATCGCAACACGCTGCTGCTCGCCGCCGGAAAGCTGGGTGGGGAAATTATTTGCCCTGTCTTTTAAGCCGACAAGCTCGATGACCTTTCTTGCGTCCATCGGGTCACGGCATATCTGTGCCGCAAGCTCGACATTCTCAAGCGCCGTCAGGTTCTGGATGAGGTTATAAAACTGGAACACGAAGCCGACATCGTACCTGCGGTAGGTAGTCAGCTGCTTGGAATTGTACTTTGATATCTCCTGCCCATCGAGAACGACCCTGCCAGAGGTGAGCTCGTCCATGCCGCCGATGATGTTGAGAAGCGTTGTCTTTCCGGCACCCGATGCGCCGACGATAACGCATATCTCGCCCTTTTCGATATCGAAGGTGGCATCCCTCAGTGCCTCGATCTGCACCTCGCCCATCTGATAGACTTTTCTGACTTTTTCAAATTGAACATATGCCGACATAATGCTGACCCCTATTAAATCTTTATTTTATGATTATACTAAAATTTCAGCCCCTTTTCAACAGAAAAACCGTGGCGAAACCACGGTTTTTCAATTAATTCACTTTTTAATTATCCCCACAGGCTGCCGTTCTTCCAAATGCCGAAGCTCGGCGGCTTCATGCCGACTGCCGGTACATTGTCGTAAGTGCTTGTGATGTTGTCAATAAGGTCAAGGTAGATTGGTCTGACTTTATATGCGGTATTCGAGAAAATTCCGCCGACGATGCTCAAGTGGTCATACGGCTGCGTCGGCAGGACATTCCACACGCCGGTCTTAAAATGCTTTGCCGAGTAGCCGTCATACATCACATACCCCTGACTTCCGTCATTTTTCAGACAGTTAAAGTTGCTGTCAATGGGATACAGGCCGGATACAACATTGACCATGCCGTCATTGGGAAGCCAGCTGCGGTCGATATACACGCCGCCCGGTGTGTATTTATCATAGTAGCCGCCCATCATCTGTGCAAATGGCTTGAGAAGTACGAACATGTTTGCCTTGGGCAGCTCGGTCTTTGTGACCTTGCTGTAATGCGTTGCATCGCCGGTCACGGAGAAATAGTACACATTGTCCTGTATCTCGATGCCGTCGTTTATCTTCAGTGCGTTGTCGATGGTGAGGTCATATATCGCATTGTCGTTATGGCTCATGAACTTCTTGTCGTTGAGTACACGGATAAGATACTCAAGGTCGGTCTCGCCGTCCTTCTGATATATGCCGAAGTGCTCAAGCTGGAGATCGTACACGCCCTTGAACTTGGTAACACCGAGGGATGCACCGATATTGTACATGAAGTTTGTGACTACATCGGTGGAAATGTCGCATTTTTCAATGAAGGTCGTGCCGTTGTGGGGTGCGGACACCGCCGTGAGCGAATACACCCAGTCGCCTCTGCCGCCTTTAAAGAACGGCGAGACCTCAACGCCTGCCGCCTTTGAGGCTGCGACCTCTTCGGGTGCGCCGTTTGTGAGAATTTCAAGGAACATACGGATGGTTGCGCCGCCGAAGCTGTGACCGATGAGGTTTATCTTCTTATCGGCGCTCCAGCCGTTAAACAGCGGCTCGTCATAAGTGATGCCGAAGCGATCGTGATCCTTTTCGCCGGAGTGGACGATACCGTAATCGACCCTTGTGCCGGTAAGCTGGGCATAGAGCTCGCACGCTCTGTCCCATGCGCCGGAGAGCGGTCCGACCTGCGCAGCGTAGCTTTCAAATCCCTTGCCGTTCAGATACTTCATCAGATTACCGGTCGTCATGCCCCAGTACGGGACTATCGGGTCAAGATCCGATCTTGCGCCCCAGCCCATAAGTCCGTGGACAAAAACAAAGGGATAATCCGCCTCAGATACCGAGTTGTCCGCCGATGCGGGGAATGCGAAGAGACTTACTGCAAGTGCAAGCACTATCACTATGCACAGCAGCTTTTTGGTTTTCCTCATGCTCACCCTCATTGTATATACATTCATGTGTTATTCGTATAAATGGATTTTACCATGATGCAGCGTTTACCGTCAAATGAGTCGAAACATTTCGGCATATTGCCAAAATAATGATTTTATAAATTATGCATAATCCATCATACGCCAATGTCCGCTCTTGCCAAGCGTGCAATTCGGTGTTATAATATAGTCTATGCGGGTGTAGTTTAATGGCAGAACATCAGCTTCCCAAGCTGAATACGGGGGTTCGATTCCCCTCACCCGCTCCAAAATGCAGAAAAACCCGTAGCTATTGAAACTGCGGGTTTTTCTTTGTTTTTCAATGCTTTGTGCTGTTTTGCGTGTTCAAAAAACAGACTTCGTGTCGGTATTATTAGGCACTAAATCAATGGTTTTAGACACGCATTTTACGACAATTTTACGACAACTCGCCGTAGAGAGCCTCGCGAGATTTTTGCCCATCATGCCAGCTTCACCATGCTTGCACAAACATGAGTTATTGCGCCGTCTATAACGGGCGTTCCGGTGTGTACTGCTGGCTGCTCACACCCATTATTATGGGATATGCGGAATGCCCGCAGTTCAGTGTGCCGATGCGGCGCACAAGGTCTGGCACACTTATGGAGCAGAGACTGAGTGAGCTTAAAAACAAAATCGTTGCAATCAAAACCTCCGACTAAGACGGAAGTTTTAATTGCAACGATTTGCTTGGCGTGGTTTTACATAAAGTACAGCAGTAATATTACGCCGAGGACGATGCGATACCAGCCGAAGATCTTGAAGTCACGCTTTTTGATATAGCTCATCAGGAACTTGATAACAAGCACCGAGACCAAAAACGCAACGACGCAGCCGATGGCAAGCGTCATGAACTCGATGGATGTGAAGCTAAAGCCGAACTTGAGTATCTTTATAAACGACAGGCCGATCATTACCGGTACGGCGAGGAAAAAGGTGAACTCCGCCGCCGCCACTCGTGATACGCCGATGGTCAGAGCTCCGATTATCGTCGAGCCAGAGCGTGATGTGCCCGGAATTATGGACAGCACCTGAAACAGGCCGATGATAAATGCAGTCTTGTATGAGATATCCTCAAGTGTAAGTACCTTTGGCGTGCGGTTTTTGTTCCAATTTTCTATGACGATGAACGCAACACCGTACACAACCAGTGCAAGCGCTATGACCGTGGGCGTGTGCAGGTGTGCTTCGATGTAATCGTCAAACAAAAGCGTAACTATAGCGCCCGGGATGCAGGCAACGACGACCTTGAACCACATGGAAAACACATCCTTGCGGATTACCGGCTTTGACTTATCCTTCGTCTGGAACGGCCACATTTTGTCCCAAAACAGTATCACGACAGCCAATATTGCTCCGAGCTGAATGACGACGAAGAACATATCCTTGAAGCTTTCGCTCACATTCATGTGGATAAACTCATCGACCAGCAGCATATGGCCGGTGCTGGATATTGGCAGCCACTCGGTTACGCCCTCGACTATGCCGAGGACTACTACTTTCAGTATTTCGATAAGCTCCATACAAACCCCTCAATAATACCTATTCGCCTTTTACAGGAGCATGACTCCTTTTTCGGCGCAGAGCCTGACGGTATCGTCGTCCCAGATGGATGCCTGCACCTCGCCGATATGCGCCTTGCCGAGAAGCAGAAGCGAAAGTCTCGATTGTCCGATACCGCCGCCGATGGTGAGCGGAAGCTCGCCGTTCAGGAGCATCTTGTGATACGGAAGCTCACGGCGGTCATCGCAATGGGCGATGGTAAGCTGCTTATCGAGGGTCTCGGGGTCAACTCTTATGCCCATGGAGCTGAGCTCGACTGCGCAGTTGAGCCAATCGCACCAGAACATGATATCGCCGTTCAGGCTCCAATCGTCATAGTCGGGAGCTCTGCCGTCGTGCGGCTTGCCGGAGCGCAGTGCGCCGCCGATACCGATGATAAATGCGGTCTTGTGCTCCTTGAGATAGGCGTTTTCACGCTGCTTTGAGGTGTAGTCGGGGTACATGTCCTCAAGCTCCTGAGCGGTAACGAACGACACCTTGCGCTCGAACTTGCCGAGGCGCTGGAGCTGGGGGTAGATAGACTGCATGGTGTCCTGCGTGTCGCAGACGGCCTTGACTATGTCCATAACTGTGAGCTTGAGGTAATCAAGATTGCGGTTTTCGGGCAGAATAACCTTCTCCCAGTCCCACTGGTCGACATAGATAGAGTGCAGGTTGTCAAGCTCGTCCTCATCACGGCGGATAGCGTCCATGTCGGTGTACAGGCCCTTGCCAGGGAAGAAGCAGTAACGCTTGAGTGCAAGGCGCTTCCACTTTGCAAGCGACTGCACGACCTGCGCCGTTGCGTCAGAGCGCAGGATATCGAAGGTAACAGGGCGCTCATAGCCGTTGAGGTTATCGTTAAGGCCGGAGTCGGCCTCGACAAACAGGGGTGCGGAAACTCGATAGAGGTTCAGCAGTGCACCGAGCCTGTCCTCAAACAGGCGCTTTAAAAGGCTTATCGCCTTCTGAGTGTCATAAACGCTGAGGATGCTTTCGTAGCCCTCGGGAATGTAAGTTTTCATTTTTTCTTCCTTTCTAAACACAAAATGCCCATCGGATGATGGGCATTTAAGATAGACCCTTTGATTATTTATCGAGCAGCTCAATAAGTTTGCAGTATATGTCCTCTGCATTGCCCTTGAAGTTTTTCTCGATGCGCTGAGCCTGCTCCTCGCCGGAGCTTAAGATCTTCAGGCGCATGACCTCACCCTTGCCGTCGTTCATGGCGAGCGTGACCATGCAGTTTCCGTCCTTTATCTTATGCTCGGCAGTGAGCATGGATAGCCTGCGAAGCCGCTCGGCCTCGGGCGCAATGAGCTTTTCGGCCTTTTTGCGCACGGAAAACGGCAGACTGCTCTCGACGGTCTCTCCCGCCTGCGCACCCTTTTCGGTTATGCGGTAGCCCTCGGGCGATTCGGTGACAAGGCCGGTGTCGACAAGCTCACTCAGGCAGTCGGAAAAATCAAAATATCCGACACCGCCGTCGCACTGGGTGAAGTCAGACAGCATATCACGGTCGACCGTGCCGGGCAGGCGGCGCAGTATAAACAGTATCAGTATTTTAATGTCGAGTTTTTCGTGGATAAATCCGAGTCTGTCCATGATATCACTCCTCACTTGAAATTATACAACAAATCTATAAAACTGTAAACGCTATTTCTTATCCGCACGCTTGATTGCAATAAGTGAGCCGACTATTATAATGACCACCGTCAGATGCATCATGATGCTCTTTGTCGAAAGCGGATCGATGCGGCTCGGCAGTATGCCGAAGTCGGCAAGCAGCATGGCCGCAAGCAAGATGACCTCCGCCGCAATTATAAGTAAAGCAAATCTCTTTCCCATATTCGCACCTCCGTACACCATCATAATAATACAGCTTTTCGTTTTTGTAAATGAATACTTCACAATTTGACCCTCGACGCATACACTGTATTGAAGTTTTACTTCAAAAACAATCAGGGAGGTATGTTTATGGCAGACAGGGTCGTTCCGGGGCCTGTTAGCAACGATGACTGCATCAAAGAGGCCGTCTGCATAGATACAAGGAAGATAATGGACTCCTGTCGGGATAAGGACTGTGTCGAGGAGCTGAGGGTCTACCCCACCGTGAACTCGGCGCCCTTGATACAGAGCGCATTCAGCGTCCGCCCCCGCTGTGCCGAGCTTTTGCAGTGCGAGGTCAGCGTTAAGGAGATCTGCCTCAACAGAGGCTATTACACCGTCGATGTCACATACTTCTACAAGGTAACCGGCGAGGTGTTCCCGTCAAACCAGACCGTTACGGGTCTTGCCGTGTTTGATAAGCGAGTGATGCTCTTCGGCAGTGAGGGCAGTGTGAAGTCGTTTTCGTCAAACGCCACGGTAAACAGCGCCGACAACAGTATGCCCTACGCCGTCGTCGATGCGGTAGACCCCATTGCGCTGCACATGACGCTCTCGGACACTGCGGTTTCCGATCCCGGCATTGAGCAGAGAGATATCCCCGAAGCAATACTTAGTCATTTTGACGATGAGCTCTCGTTTGCATCGGCAGAAAAGACGCTTTATGTCACACTCGGCCAGTTTTCGATAATCAGGCTTCTGCGCACAACGCAGCTGCTCATCCCCGCCTATGATTATTGCCTGCCGGAGAAGGAGTGCGTGGGTGCAAGCGAGGATGACCCGTGCACGATGTTCGGGCGCATCCGCTTCCCGGTTGAGGAGTTCTTCCCGCCCGACGCCGTTGAGGAATGCGACGAATACAAAAGCTTGGTATAACAAATCAGTCGCCAAGGGCGGTATAAGATGAGAACATGCCGCCCTTTACGGGTTTAGTTTTGAACGAGCTATTTTTCGTTCAGGCAAAATAACAAAATTCCGGCAATACTTTGTGTATTACCGGAATTTTTTATGAAGCACGGGCGGAAAAGAGCCGTTCAAAACCGGCTTGCTTTTCAGCTTATGCCGCCCCAAAAAAGAGCGACTGATTTATTATTTGCGGATGACGATATTATCCTTGTCCTTATAAATACCGTTTTCGGGGATGACGCCACGAACGCAGCTTGTGGGGTAAACGCTTGCGCCTCGGCCGAGGATCGTGCCGGGGTTAAGAACGCTGTTGCAGCCTATCTCGACACCGTCGCCGAGGATAGCGCCGACCTTTTTGCGCTTTGTCTCGATCTCGCCCTCGCAAGATTTGATGACGACAAGGGTCTTGTCACTTTTGACATTGCTCGTTATCGAGCCTGCGCCCATGTGCGACTTGTAGCCGAGCACGGAATCGCCGATGTAATTATAATGCGGCGCTTGGACATTGTCGAAAAGTATCGAGTTTTTTATCTCGGTAGAGTTGCCGACGACGGTGTTTTTGCCAATGATGGCGCTGCCTCTTATGAATGCGCAGTGGCGCACCTCGGCACCGTGATCGATGATGCAGGGGCTGCCGATGTATGCCGACGGAAAAACCGTCGCATCCTTTGCGACCCATACATTTTCGCTGCGCTGCTCAAACTCCTCCTCGGGCAAGGTATTGCCAAGCTCGATGATAAAGTCCTTTATATCGGGCAGCACCTCCCAAGGGTAGGTCTTGCCCTCGAAAAGCGGTGCCGCTATGGTCTTTGTCAGGTCCAAAAGTTCTTTGATCTCAAGCATTATTTCACCTTCACGAGCCTTCCGCACTTGGCCATTGCATCGATGATATAATCAACGCTCTTCTCGCATTTTTCATGCGTGAGTGCCTCGACCATGACACGCAGGACAGGCTCCGTGCCGCTTTTTCTGAGGAGCACTCTGCCCTCGGTGCCTAACTTTGCCTCGACCTCGGCAACTGCCGCCTTGACCTCGGCGCATTCGAGCGTTGCGTCCTTGTCATCAACGACAACATTTTTAAGAAGCTGCGGATACATGACCACCGGAGCAGCAAGAACCGAAAGGGGCTGCTTACTCTCACACATGGCTTCCATTATCTTTATGGCGGTCAAAATGCCGTCACCGGAGTTTGCAAGGCGGCCGAAAATGATGTGTCCCGACTGCTCGCCGCCGAGGATATGACCGTTTGCACGCATGTTCTCGGCAACATATTTGTCGCCGACCTTGGTCTTTTCGTAGCCGATGCCGAGCTCGTCAAGCGCCTTGTAGAGGCCCATGTTCGACATGACGGTCGTGACTATCTTCTTATTGCCCAAGATGCCGCAATCGTGCATATACTTGCCGCAGACATACAGAATGTGATCGCCTGTTATGATGTTGCCCTTTTCGTCGACGGCAAGGCAGCGGTCGGCATCGCCGTCAAAGGCAAAGCCAACATCAAGTCCGTTTTCGAGGACAAACTGCTGCATCTTCTCGATATGCGTTGATCCGCAGTCTACATTGATATTGAGGCCGTCGGGGTTGTTGTTTATAACATAGGTGTCGGCGCCCAGAGCGTCAAACACGCTTTTTGCCATCATCCATGTGCTGCCGTTTGCGCAGTCAAGGCCAACCTTTTTGCCCTTGTACGAGCGGGTAGCAAGCGAGATGAGGAAACCGATATAACGGTTCCTGCCGGCGGCGTAGTCGACCGTTCTTCCTATCTTTTCGTCCTTGGCGTAGGGCAGAACATCGGGCTCGCCGGAGCTTGCCTTGTCGATATACTCCTCGATGCCGTCAAGCACATCGTCGCTCATCTTCTCGCCTGCGCCGTTAATGAGCTTGATGCCGTTGTCGTAATAAGGGTTGTGGCTTGCCGAGATCATTATGCCGCAGTCAAAATCGTCCGCTCTTGCGATGTATGAAACGCTGGGCGTGGTGGTGACATGCAGAAGATAGGCATCAGCACCCGATGCAGTAAGGCCTGCGCACAGTGCCGACTCGAACATATAGCTCGAACGGCGGGTGTCCTTGCCGATGACAACACGAGCCTTGTGTTCCTTGCCGTAGTACCAGCCGAGATAGCGGCCTATCTCAAATGCATGCATGACCGTAAGGTCAATATTTGCTTCCCCGCGGAAGCCGTCAGTTCCGAAATATTTTCCCATGACTTTATGACTTTCTCCCTAAGCATGAGGGGAGTATCCGAACTCCGCCTCTGCCATGTCTTTTTACTCTTTTTCTGCTTTATCGTCTTGAAATACGAAAGTATTCCCGCCTCCTCTGCCTTGACAAAGAGCAGAAATCCAACGGCAGAGGTCTTTGATTTTCAAGCGAGATAGGTGTGTCGCAGGCAAGGCTTTGTGATTGAGGAAGGCTTTCGCCTTGTGAATGAGCAAAACGAGGCCTGCGGCGCTATTATCCGCTTAAAAACGGGGTTTGGATGCTCCACTTATGCTCAATCGAGCTTCGACGCCGCCTCTTTATCAAGGCAAAGGGTCATATTCATATGCATCTGGAGCATGGCGGCAGGCACATAAGTCGTCGTTTTGCCGTAGACCAACTTGTGGATTATCTCTGCCTTTTCCTCGCCGAATGCAACAAGAATAACATTCTTGGCGCTGCATATGGTTTTAAGCCCCATGGTAACGCCCATGTCGGGCACATTTTCCACGCCGCCGAAGTGGTCTACCTTCATGCGCTTTGTGCTGTCGGTGAGCTGCTGGACATGGGTGAGCGTGTCATATAGCGTGGCAGGCTCGTTAAAGCCGATATGGCCGTTAAGGCCGATGCCGAGAACGACAAGGTCAAGGCCGCCGTGGGCCGCTATCTCATCGTCGTAGCTCTCAGGGTTCTCCTCGGGCGGATTGTGAAGCTTCGTAATGCCTTTTTTGGAATAAAGCTCCTCATTAAGCTGATGAGCGCAGCTCAGGCTCTCGTCTGCGCCTATGTATTCGCAGACATTGAATACCTCGCAGCCGGAAAGGTCGGCAGTCTCATCCGAGGCAAGCTCGGCGAAAACGCCCTCAAGCGAGCGCCCCGCCGTAAAGGCAAGGCAGGCATCGGGTTTTTCGGAAACAAGCTTTTTCACCATTGACGAAACAAGCTTGTTTATCGCTTCTTTGCTGTCAACAATAATTTTCATTTCTATACGCTTCCTTTATAATTCGTCTCCGCCTTGGAAAAGCTATCAGTCGGAGGCGATAAAATTGGCCATAATTTTTGTAAGAACAATATTATTATATTTTACTATCCTTATATCGATGCGCATTATGGGTAAACGGCAGCTGGGTGAAATGGAGCTGTCGGAATTCATCGTCGGCGCACTTATCGCAGATCTTGCCGCAACACCCTTGCAGGATATAGGCACTCCCCTATTAAACGGGCTCGTGCCGATATTCGCACTGTTTGCGCTCGAGATAATCATCGCCGGACTATCCATGCGCAGTCTGAAGGTGCGCAAGCTCATATTCGGCAAGCCCGAGATAATCATAGAAAACAGCAAGATAGACCGAGAAAAAATGCAAAAAAACCGCTTCACGCTCGATGAGCTGATGCAGGAGCTGCGAAACCAAGGCTTATCGGACACCACGCAGATAGAATATGCGGTGCTCGAAACGAACGGTCAGCTCAATGTCATTTTACAAAAATCCGAGCAGCCGGTCACGCCGTCGCAGCTCGGTGTCCCCGCCAGAAGTGACGGCTACGCCCACATTATAATCAACGAGGGCAGGATACTCGACAACAATCTGCGTATGCTCGGCAGAGACAGAAGCTGGCTTGACAAGGAGATAAAGCGTCAGGGCGCAGCATCTGCGGAGGATGTGTATCTGCTTACGCTCACCGAGACAGGCAAGATATTCTGCCAGCGAAAGGAGCAGGTTAAATGAACAGAGAAATCTGCGCATATCTGCTGCTCATAGCGCTGTTTTTAGGTTCGCTATATAATATCCATGTAATGGACACGAAGATAGGCTCCCTGCGCACGCAGGCCGAGAAAGCCTATGAAAGCACCCTAAACGGCGACTTTGAGAAAGCCGACAGGCAGCTCCGCGCTGCGGCGGACAGGTGGCTTCATATGGACGAGTATACACACATATTCATCCGTCACACAGAGATAGACTCGGCGACGGATGCGTTTTTCGATATGCTGTCGGACATTGCGTCAAAGGACGCAGAAAGCGCCGAGGGAAGCTATCGCAAGCTTGACGCTCATCTAAAATCGCTCATCACGATAGAGCACTTAAGCTTCGGCAGCATATTCTGATCACTTGTCGCTCAGAAGCTTTGTAAGCTCCTCCATGAAGGTGTTTATATCCTTAAAGCTGCGGTAGACCGAAGCAAAGCGCACATATGCGACCTCGTCGACCTCCTTTATCCGTCTCATGACCATCTCGCCGATGTCAACGGTGCTGATCTCACGCTCAAGAGCGCTCTGCAGCTCCTGCTCGATCTCGTCGGCGATCTTCTCAAGCTGCGCAAGCGACACGGGGCGCTTTTCGCAGGCACGCACCATGCCGTTTATGAGCTTGACACGGTCAAAGGTCTGGCGTGAGCCGTCTCGCTTGACGACGACAAGCGGCAGGTGCTCAATAATCTCATATGTAGTAAAGCGCTTCTGGCACGCAAGACATTCTCTGCGTCTGCGAATGGTGGAGCCCTCCTCGGCAGGACGGGAGTCGATTACCTTACTTTCAAGAAATCCGCAAAACGGGCATTTCATCTATGCTTCCTCCGATGGATAAATTTTGGTCAAAAACACTATATATTGTGTATTATAGCACAATGCGCCCTCAATTGACAAGGGCAAGAAACTCATCACGGGTCATTATGACATTCAGAACATCCAAAAGTGCGCTTCCCGTCATTTTTTCGGGCAGTCCGAGCGTTTTTAAAAGCTCAGCACGCCTTTTGGAGCTGTCGGGCTTACCCGTGTATCCCATGGAGAACATATCGGCCTTGGTGATGGTGGCTTTCTTGTCCTCCGACACGCCGTTCACGGTCGCACCGGCAGCAATGAGTGCCTCCAAAAGCACCTCGGGCTTCATGCCCTCAACACCCAACTTGCCTTCCTTGGAGGCCTTGGCCTTACGGCGCTCCTTGCCGTAAATGTCCGGGATATAAGCGTGCTTGAGGTACTTGGGGTCAACGCAGCCTTTTATGAAATTGCGTATGACAAATCCCGCTCCGTCTGAGTCGGTAAAGACTATCATGCCACGCTTTTCGGCAAGTGTGCGCAGAAGCTGCTGCTTTTCCTTGTTGTTAAACACACCGAAGCCGCTCGTTTCGATGATGACGGCATCGACGACCTGTGAGAGGGTATTTTTGTCATACCTGCCCTCAACGACTATGACCTCGGAAATTTTATGCATCGGCCTCACCTGCGGCAATGCGCATAACGCATTCCTTCAAAAGCTCCTTAGGCTCTGTTCCGCTGCTTTTCATGGCGTAATCCGTCTCGGCGCACAGCTCCACAGCTCGCCTGAGCTGCGCTTGGCTGAAGCGGCGGGCGCTCGTCATGAGCTTCGATGCAACAAAATCGTGCTTTAACGAGCAGGTCTTCACGAGATAATCCTTGCCCTGCCCGCTTTGGATGGCGACCGAGGCCGCATAAAGCTGGCGCATCTGGTTGCCGAGTACGGCAAGTATCATGATGGGCTCGTTGTTTTTGTCGTCCAACAGCTCTCCCAAAAGTGACATTGCGGCGTTATACTCACCCCTTGCCATGCTCTCGGTCATGTCGAAAACGACGGCCTCGGGAATATGGTGCGCAACGGTGTTGACATCTTCGATAGTGACCTTGTCGCCCTTTGCGTATGCGGCAATTTTGTTTATCTCGGGAATGAGCCCGCTCATGATATCGCCGCTGACGGTGATGAGCCGCTGGGCAGCGTTGAGCTCGATGCTCTTGTCCTGAGCCGCAAAGCGCTTGACTATCCATTTGATGAGCGCATCGCTTAATTGGGCAGTGACATGTATCTCAACACCGGCTTTGGCAAAGGTTTTATATAGCTTGAGCCTTTTATCCGGCTCAAAGTTAGGCTCGCACAGAAAAGCCACGGTGCAGTAATCGGGAATGTCGCTTATCGCCTTTATGACCTCATCGGTCTCGGAAAGCTTGTTCAAGTCAACGCCACGCACTTCGACCATGCTTCGCTCGGACAGAAACGGCACGGAGTCGATTGCCTCGGCAAGCGAAATTGCGGAAAAATCCCGCTCATTTAGCTTGCGATAGCTGAAATCGTCCGCTTCGTCGCCAACGCAAAGCCTGCGCAGCTCGGCAAGGTACTGCTCTGCCAGATAATCCTCCGGTCCCCAGATAAGGTACAGGCGCTGCGGGCCTGTCTGCCTTAATCTGCGTATACTCTCGCCATAATTGAATTTTACTTCGGTTTTCGTCTTTTTCGCCATTTAATCACCGCAATTTATAACTATTCTTCCGCTTTCGTCGGTTCTGTATATCTCTACACCGTGCTCGGTGAGCCGCTTGAGCACCTCGTCTGTCGGATGACCGTAGTTGTTATAGCCCACGGATATCACGGCTTTGTCTGGCTCGGCTTCATTCAAAAGCTCCTCGCTCGTTGAATACTTCGAGCCGTGGTGACCGACGATGAGGATATCCGTATCGGATAGATCCTGTGCCTTTACAAGCTTGCGCTCGGTCGCACCACGCACATCGCCGGTTATGAGAATGCTCTCACCACCGATCTCAGCGGTTAACATAATACCTCTTTCGTTCTTATCACCCTTGTCAAACGGTGCGTATAGTCTAAAGCTCATGCCGCCGGCATCATACTCCGTGTTTTCGGAGATGTACATGAGCTTGACATGGTTATCGTGTGCGGCTGCTATGAGTTCCGCCAACACGCCGTCCTCTATATAGCCGACATACTCGGGCAGAATGAGCCTATCGACCTTTACGGTGTTCATGAGCCGCACAACACCGTTTATGTGGTCAGAATGCAGGTGCGTGAGGATGAGGCAGTCAATTTTCCATCTTCCTCTTGCAAGCAGGTATTGCCCTACCTCGCTTCCGGCGTTAGTCATTGTTCCCCTGCTGCCGCAGTCGATGACCGCCGCGTGCTCGCCTTCGGTCACTGCTATGCATTGGCCGCTGCCGACATCCATAACGCCAAGCGTGCCGTTGTCGGCGAGCATATCCGCTCTCGTCTGCGCAAACACGCCGATGAGTGCAATGAGGCTCAGTGCAGCCGGTATCAGTGGATTAAACCGCTTGCCCTTTCTGCGGATAAAGTACCACAGGGCAAAGGCGGCATACACGAACGCAAGCCACAAAACGGCGTACAGGTTCTCGGTATACACTGCCGAATACGGCAGGCGTGCAAGTCCTTTGACAATGAAAGCGATATACCGCACGAGGTACGCAAGGCCGTCTGCTGCCAAGACCGCAAGCGGTTTGACTGCAAAACCTATTAGACACACGGCGTAACCGCCGACAAAGAGCACCGACACCGCCCACAGGCAGAGGATGTTCGTTACCGCCATTAAAAGTGAAACATAGCCGAAGTGCACGGCAATCAGCGGCACCGAAAACACCGTTACGCTTAGCGAGCTTGACAGCGAGCCGATGAGATAGCTGCGCAGTCTGCCCTTGCCGGGTAAATGACTGTTCAGCCAGTCAAACACAGGCTGTGCGAACAAATATATGCCCGCCATGGCCGCAAACGACAGCTGGAGCGAGACACTTCCGGCTGCAAATGGGTTTGCGACTAAAATGAGTGCAAGAGCAAAGCACAGGCTCGTCGTGCGGTCGATTTCTCTGCCGAACACGGGTGCAAGCAGGAAGACCGAGAGCATTATGCCCGCTCTGACCGCCGAGTGCGACGAGCCGGACATGATAACAAATGCCCAGATGAGCGTCAGGCACAGCACGGATGTCCTTCGGCTTTTACCCATAACGAGCTGCAAAAACGCAACTAAAAACGACACATGCATGCCCGAAATGGCAACGGCATGTGCAAGTCCCGAGACGCCCATTGCAGAATACAGTGCATCGTCCTTGTAATACTCGCTCCTGTCGCCGGTCAGCAGCGCCAGCATGAACGGCGAAGCATCCTGCGGAAACACGCTTTTTATCTGCGTGCGCAGGGCTTTGCCTATCCGTTGGGGCAGGAATTTTAACGAGCTGCCGTGGGATATTATCTCCGCTTGTTCAAGATTGCCGACAGTATAGGTGCCGGCTGATATATAATTGTCTACCTCTTCGCCGTATTTGTTTACCGCCGAGCGGAAGCGTACCGTCGCCCGAAGCCTGTCTCCCGGTTCAACATTCGGTAGCTGCTTGTCATAATCATAGACCGCCGCCTTGACATTCGGGATGTCATCTCCCGTGAGCTTAACATACACACGGCTGCAATTATCGTAATTTGTCGGATAATCAAGCACCTGCGCATCAACGGTCAGGGTCTTGCCGACAAGCGCTTCGCACGGTGTCACCGTGCTGTCATAATGAATTTTATAGCCTGCAAAGCCTATTGCAGCGGCAAGCGCCGCAAGTATAATGCATTTTCTTGTATTCCCCTTGAAAAGCAGGCCGCACGCTGCCGTGACCGCCGCCACTATGGCTGCGGTCATGAGATGACAACACGGCAAAGCATAGTGCGCTGCAAATACGGAAATACCAAACCCAATCGAAAAGGCCGCCAGCTTCCTGACGCTTCTCATATCCTTGTCTCCACTAATGCTTATTCTATCTAATCAAAAAAGCAGAAAGTCACAGGGGGCTTTCTGCTTTCAATTTTTACACCATAGTCTCGCCGAGCTTTTTGCCGCCGAGGATGTGGAAATGCAGGTGCTTGACGGTCTGGCCGCCGTCGAAGCCGCAATTATTGACGACACGGTAGCCGTTGGTGAGTCCCTCTGCCTTTGCTATCTTTGCAATTGCCTCGAAGCACTTTGCAACCAGTGCGGAGTTATCTGCATTTATCTCGTCGGCACAGCAGATGTGCTGCTTGGGCAGTACAAGAATATGCACAGGCGCCTGCGGATTTATATCACGGAAAGCGAAAACATACTCGTCCTCATACACCTTTGTCGATGGTATCTCCCCGGCTATGATCTTGCAAAACAGACAATCGTTCATGGTTTTCTCCTTTCACTCATATGCCTAATTTTTCGGCAACAAAATCGTCAACAACGGCAAGTGCGTTATCGGTCTTGAGCACATCACTGCCGCCGCCCATTGCGGAATCCGGCTTGCCGCCGCCCTTACCGCCTGCAACGGCAGACACAAAGCGGACAAGCTCGCCAGCCTTGACACCCTGTGCAACAGCTTCGGCACCGCAGGATGCAACGAAGGTCACCTTATTATCGTTTATCGTTGCAAGTACGGCAACGACCTTGGGGGCCTTATCTCGCAGGAAGTCGCCGATCTTTCTGAGATCGTTTGCGCTGAGATCGGTGCGGGTTGCGGTCAGGACGCTAAGTCCGCCTATCTGCTTTGCGGCAAACAGGAAGCGCTCAACATCGCCGTACAGGAGCTTATCCTTCAGGTGCTCGACATTCTGGCGCATTTCCTTCATCTCGGACACGAAGCTCTCGGTCTTGGCCAAAAGGTCGGAGGGCTTGGTCTTCAAAAGCTCAGCTGCCTTGGCAAGCTTGAGGTTTGCCTCATTTGCCATGTGCAGGAACTCCTTACCGGTGACGGCTTCAATTCTGCGAACGCCGCTTGCAATGGAGCTTTCGCTGAGGATGTGGAACGAGCCGACCTTTGCTGTGTTATCGAGATGCGTGCCGCCGCACAGCTCCATGCTATAGTCGCCCATGGTGACAACTCTGACGACATCGCCGTACTTTTCGCCGAAAAGTGCCGTTGCACCAAGCTTTTTGGCCTCATCGATGCTCATTTCCTTCGTTATTATATCCATGCCGTCGAGAATGGCTTCGTTGACGGAGTTTTCGACAGCCGTCAGCTCCTCGGGCGTGAGAGCGTTAAAGTGCGTGAAGTCAAAGCGCAGCTTGTCGGCATCGACGAGAGAGCCCGCCTGATGGACATGGTCGCCGAGAACCTGACGCAGTGCGCTGTGCAGAAGATGGGTTGCCGAGTGAGCTCTGGACACGGCCTTGCGGTGCTCGGTGTCAACAGTTGCAATTACCTCGTCACCGACATTGAGTGTGCCGGACTTCATAACACCGTAATGCAGGTACTTGTTACCTTTGTCCTTCTTGACATTCGTGACCTCAAAGCGGGTGAACTTGCCCTCGGAAACATCCTCAAGGCAGAAGCCGATATCGCCGGTGTCGGCAAGCTGGCCGCCCATTTCGGCGTAGAACGGGGTCTTGTCGAGAACGACAATGCCCTCGCAGCCCTCGGGTATCTCGGAAGCAAGCTCGTCGGCGTATACAAGTGCGAGCACTGTGCCCTGATCGGTGGTCTTGTCGTAACCGGTGAACTTTGTGGGTGTGGTGTCAAGGCCGAGATCAATGCCTGCCCAGCCGAGGTCGCCGAGTGCCTCACGAGCCTTTCTTGCACGAACTCTCTGCTCCTGCATGAGCCTGTCAAACTCATCGGTATCGAGTGTCATGCCCTCGTCCTCGACCATCTCAAGCGTAAGATCCACGGGGAAGCCGTAGGTGTCGTAGAGCTTGAATGCATCGGCACCGGAGAACACGCTCTCGCCCTTTGCCTTGTGCTCGGCAAGGATGGAGGCAAATATCTGCATACCGGCATCGATAGTCTTTGCGAAGTTTTCCTCCTCACTCTTTATAACACGGGTAATGTACTCCTGCTTCTCACGAAGCTCGGGGTACTGGCACTCGTTTTCATGGATAACTGTGTCGACTATCTCGTAAAGGAAGGGCTTATTAACGCCAAGCAGCTTGCCGTGGCGGGCAGCACGACGCAGCAGGCGGCGCAGGACATAGCCCCTGCCCTCGTTTGAAGGCAGAACGCCGTCGCATATCATGAATGTTGCACTGCGGATATGGTCGGTGATGACACGCAGGGAGACATCCATATTGTGGCTCTTGCCGTAGAATGCTCCGGTTATCTCGGACACCTTGTGGGTGATGTTCATAACGGTGTCGACATCAAACAGCGAGTCAACGCCCTGGCACACGACAGCAAGGCGCTCAAGTCCCATGCCGGTGTCGATATTCTTCTGAACAAGGTCGGAGTAGTGACACTCGCCGTCGTTATCAAACTGGCTGAAAACATTGTTCCAGACCTCGATGTAACGATCGCAGTCGCAGCCGACGGTGCAGTCGGGCTTGCCGCAGCCGTACTTCTCGCCACGGTCATAGTATATCTCCGAGCAGGGGCCGCACGGGCCGGAGCCGTGCTCCCAGAAGTTATCCTCCTTGCCGAAGCGGAAGATGCGCTCTGCAGGAATACCGATCTGCTTGTTCCAGATCTCCCATGCCTCGTCGTCATCGACATAAACGGACGGGTACAGTCTGTCGGGGTCTATGCCGACCCACTCGGGGCTGGTGAGGAACTCCCAGCTGTATGCAATAGCTTCCTTCTTGAAGTAATCGCCGAAGGAGAAGTTGCCGAGCATTTCAAAATAAGTGCCGTGTCTTGCGGTCTTACCGATATTCTCGATATCACCGGTGCGGATGCACTTCTGGCAGGTGCAGACACGCTTGCTGGGCGGTACGGCTTCGCCCTTGAAATAGGGCTTCATGGGTGCCATGCCGGAGTTTATGAGTAAAAGACTTGCGTCGTTATGCGGTATCAGCGAGAAGCTGGGCAGGCGCTTGTGACCCTTGCTTTCAAAAAACGAGAGAAACATCTCTCTAAGTTCGTTAAGTCCAAATGCTTTCATCTTTATCTCCTCCTACTTTATCCTTCTGAGTATTGACAGCGCACTGCAATTAACCGGCAGGCGCATTTTAAACTTCATCATTGCGTGGGGCGTTGCTGTTATTGCTTCGCCGTTTTCGTCCCAAAGCTCGGTCACGGCAAATGATATCGGCTCGCCCTCGTTTGTCAGCAGCTCCACCATGTCGCCCACGTAGAAGCGGTTGCGCTGCGTAAGCTCGGCAAAGCCGTCATCGGCGCAATTCTCGACGACTGCACAGACATAGGCGTCGGAAAAATAGCTCGCCTCGGCAAAGTGCTGACCCGGGTCGCCGTAGTAAAAGCCGGTGCAATAGGGTCGGTGGCTGACCTTATTAAGCTCGTCTATCCACACCTGTGGGAGCTCTTCGCCCCTTAGGGCATAATCTATCGCATGGCGGTAGGCATTCGTGACGGCGGCAGCATAGTAGGCAGATTTCATTCTGCCCTCTATCTTGAAGCTCGTCACGCCCGCATCTATAAGCTCGGGGATGTGCTCAATCATGCACATGTCACGGGAGTTCATGATGTGCGTGCCCTTATCCTCGCTTATCTCGAAATACTCGCCCGGGCGTTTTTCCTCGACAAGGTGATATTTCCATCGGCAGGGCTGAGCGCATGCTCCACGGTTTGCATCTCTGCCGGTCAAGTAGTTTGACAGCAGGCAGCGGCCGGAAAACGACACGCACATAGCGCCGTGCACAAATGCTTCTATCTCAAGCTCCTTGGGGGTGTTGGCCCGAATCTTTCGGATATCCTCCATGGGCGTTTCCCGTGCCAAAACGACACGGTCGGCTCCCATGTCAAACAGCACATTGGCCGTTGCGCTGTTTATAACGCCGAGCTGGGTGCTGACATGTCTCGACACCTTGGGGGCATACTTTTTGGCCGCCGCCATTACGCCGAGGTCTGCGATTATGAACGCATCAACGCCGGCATCCTGCGCCTGCTCCAAAAACTCCGGAAGCTGCGCAAGCTCGTCCTCCCTCGGCAATGTGTTGCAGGTCATATGCACCGCCGTGCCGTTTGCGTGGGCAAGCTTTGTCGCTTTGCTAAGCTCGGGAAAGGTGAAATTACCGGCAGACGCCCGCATCCCGAACTGTGTACCTGCAAGATACACGGCATCGGCACCGTAGTGCAGCGCCATTTCAAGGCGCTCGAAGTCACCTGCCGGTGCAAGTAGTTCTATCTTCGGCTTAATCATAATCCTGTTTTGCTACGAAGGCCTCAAATGCGCTGCTGCTGGTGAAATATTCGTGGCTGCCGGTAGACGAATTGAGCGCATAGAACATATAGTTGGTCTTGTCCGGCTGGAGCGCCGCCTTGATGGACGATAAGCCCGGAGAGCATATCGGTGTTGGCGGCAGGCCCTTCTTTATACGGGTGTTGTAGGGCGAGTCCTTCTGAAGCATATCCTTTGTCGGTGCGCCCTTGTGGTCGGGGTACTCGTACAGTGAGGTCGAGTCTATCTGAAGCGGCCAATCCTTGCTAAGGCGGTTGTAAATGACGGACGCGATCTTGTAACGGTCGGCGTTATCCGACGCTTCCTTCTCGATCATGGATGCGATGGTGATTATCTCACGCATACTGTAGCCGCTTTCCTTCTGCCAATCAAGCATTTCGGCAGTCATCTTGTAATGGAAGGTCTCAAGCAGCTTGTTGATTGCACTGGAGGCGGGCATACCCTCGTAGAACTCATAGGTGTCCGGGAAAAGGAAGCCCTCAAGGCGGCTGGCATCGCCCTTTTCTATGCCGTCAAGGAAGGAATAGTTAAAGGTCGCATTCGCCGCTGCGTCCATAAGATCGTCATAGTCGCAAACGCCCTCGGCATCAAGCTTTTTGAAGATATCATGCATGGTGTAGCCCTCAGGGAAGGTTATCTTGAGAGCGACCATTGCGCCGGAGCCTGTCTGCATTTTCATGACGAGCGCACGGTAATCATAGCTGGACTTGAGTTCATACGTGCCCGGGTCAAGCTTCTGATCGGCGTTGGAGAAGCCGCAGTAGAGCTTGAAAAGCCACTTATATTTGATGATACCTGCGTCCTTGAGCTTGTCGGCCACATAGTTTATATCGGCGGTGTGAGTCTTTTTCTTGACCTCCTTGCCGTCGTCGTCCTTTTCGGTTTTCTCGGAATACTCGAACGAGTCCTTTTCAAGAACGATCGTCGCCTGCACATCATCGGACTTGAGCGCCAACACATCCGTCGCCGCAGACCACGCAAGGCACGCCAAAATGACGCTCACGCTGACGACGAAAATGAAGTACATCAGTCCGCCGAATTTGGTCTTGCTCTTCTTTCCGGCGTTATTCACCGGAGTTTGAGTGCGGCCTGTCTCGGAGGACATTTTGACATTCATCTTGCCGCTTGTGTCCTTCTTTGCATTATCGTTTTTCTTTTCGTTCATATGGTTCCCCTTCTTGCGGTCACGGTGGGTCCTTGCGCTGTAACCGCTGATAAGTGATTTGCATATTATGTTTCAGACACAGGTTTTCTGTGTATCGACTGCTGATTTGCCGCATCATTTCGTCCGCCGCACCGGACACCGATCACGGAATTTTTTAGTGCGGAGAAAGGTCAAAACTATGTTCTGCAACAATGGAAATAACAGCTGCTTCTGGATAATCATTATCCTGCTCATCCTGTTCTGCGGCTGCGGCAACGGCTGCGGCTGCTCGAACAACAACGACAACGGCTGCGGCTGTGGCTGCGGCTGCAACTAAGGTACCATAGCCGGGCTCCTTCGGGAGCCTTTTTTTATTCCGTTAAGACTAAGCTCACCGCAACATCGGTAGGCTCTGTCGGGATAAAGCTCTCAAGCATCCGCTTTCTGCAAAGGCATACGGTGAAGCAGTCATGCTCGGCAAGATAACGGTCATAGTACCCCGCTCCGTGGCCTAATCTGTTGCCGTTTTCATCGCAGCATAGTGCGGGCACTATCACGATATCGCCGGCCTGTGGCGCAAGCTCCGGTGCATCGGGCACAGGCTCGGGGATGCCGAACTTGCCGGAGCGAAGCTCGCTTAGATCCGAAACGAGCCGAAAGCTCATTTTGCCGCCATTTTCACACACCGGAAGTGCGACCGGCTTTCCGGCAGCAAGCGCATGGGAGATGATCCCCTGCGTTTTGACCTCCCTGCCGATGCTGAAATATGCAAAAACACGCTTTGCGCTAAGATACTCCGGCAGGCTCAGAAGCTTTGCCTCGATGGCGGCATCGCTTTTGTCTATATAGCTTTGCGGCAGAGTCTCAAGCTCGCCGTGTTTTTTTGTGCGAAGCAGGTGCTTATCACAGTGCGGCTTTGATGATGGAATAGATTTCCTCATGCTTATCCTCAATGCTGCGTTCAACGCCGTCAGTCTTATAAGCTATCCTCGTCCAGCCGTAGTAATCGGCGGCCTTGTCGGCCACACGCAGGCAGTTTTCGAGGTATTGAATGTCCTTCTCGTGGATATCGGCGCTGGTGTTGGTCTTTTCCTGCCGGTGGCGCATTCTCGCAAGCGAGGTCTCGACATCGACATCAAGGTAGATGACAAGGTCGGGCACGGGAAGCCCCATCTTTACATGCTCAAGGTCATACAGCCACTTGAAGAACTCACCAAGCTCCTCGTCAGGCAGCTTTGCGCCCTGATGCACGGCATTTGAAGTCGTATATCTGTCCGAGAGGATAAATCCCCCTGCATTATATATCTTGCCCCAATCCTTGCGATATGAGGCAAAGCGGTCAACGGCATAAAAAGTCGAGGCCGTGTAGGCGTTGACATCCGCCGGATTGTCGCCGAACTCACCGCCGAGATACATTCTAATAAGTGCCGAGCTTTCGTTATCGTATCTGGGGAAAACGATGTGATCATACTCTATTCCCTCGTTCTCCAGCCGCTGGCACACGCGCTTATAGTGAGCGGATTTGCCGCTGCCGTCTATACCCTCAAATACTATGAGCTTTCCTTTTTCCATCACTTTATTCCTAATCTCTTCCGCCACGCTCTAAAAATGAACTGCGGAAGCTTTTTTATCTTTCTGAAGCGCTTGGGCTCTTCAAAGCAGCGGTAAAGCCACTCCAAATTGAGCTTCTGCCATATCACCGGCGCTCGCCTTGCCTGACCGGAGAATACATCGAGCGTACCGCCGAGTCCCGCCATAAGTCCTGTATCAAGCTTGCCTGCGTGCTTTGCCATCCATTTTTCCTGCTTCGGGACGCCGAGGCAGACCATGACAAAGTCCGGCCTTGCGGCGTTTATCTTTGAAACGACCGCCGCATCATCGCTGCCGTAGCCGTCGTTCGTGCCGCAGACTATAAGTCCCGGGAAGCGCAGCTTCATGCGTTCGGCCGCCTTTTCGGCAACACCGGGGCGGGCTCCGAAAAGGAACACCGAGCCGCCGTTATCGGCAAGGCGCTTCAATATCTCCGTTGCAGCGTCGATACCCGGCAAATGCTCCTTGAGCGGCGTTTTGAGTATTCTCGCCGCCTGCATGACGCCCGTACCGTCGGGGATAACAAGGTCTGCGTTTTTTATTGCCTCGGCGACCTCGGGGTCATCCCACGCAGCCATGACTATTTCGGGATTGGGGGTCACCATGTATGCGCATCGGTGCTCTAAAATGAGCATTAGCGCACGGTCGACCGCCTCTTTCATTGTCAGGTCGTCGATACCGACTCCCAGAACATCTACTCTGTTCAAATCTGGCTGAACACCTTTCCTATTTTTTCATGGATAACAAGGTCAGCCTCGCTGTCGTAAGGGGTGCTGCTCAAATTGACGAGCGCAAGCTTATTTCCACGGTAATAATTTATCAGCCCCGCAGCCGGATACACATTCAGGGAAGTGCCGCCTATGATGAGCACCTCAGCCTCGGATATGCATTTAATTGCCTCGCTTACTACCCTATCGTCAAGCGGCTCTTCGTAAAGCACGATATCCGGCCTTATAACGCCGCCGCATATGCATCTTGGAACGCCCTCGCCGTGGTTCATCTTGTCGGCGGGGTACGGCCTGTGGCAGGCCGAGCAGTAGCTTCTCAATATGCTGCCGTGAAGCTCCAGAACCTTTTTGCTGCCTGCCGCCTGGTGAAGCCCGTCTATATTCTGCGTGACGACTGCCCTGAGCTTTCCCTGCCGTTCAAGCTCGGCAAGCTTTAAGTGCGCCGCATTGGGCTTAACGCCATCAACAACGAGCTTTTCCCTGTGGAACTTGTAGTATTCCTCAGGGTACCTCGTAAAAAATGTGTGACTCAAAATCGTCTCGGGAGGGTATTTGTACTTCTGATTGTACAGGCCGTCGACACTGCGGAAGTCAGGTATTCCGCTTTCGGTGGACACGCCCGCCCCGCCGAAAAACACGACATTGTCGCTTTCGTCTATCCACTTTTTAAGCTGCAAAATTTTATCGTCCATTTTCAGCCACTTCTTTTCCTATTTTATCTGTTTATTATACTACACATAAATATTCTAAGCAAGTAAATATTCGTCGATAATTTGCGCCACAGGGTCATTATTGCAGTCGGGCGCAAGGACATCCGCCATTGCCTTGACCTTATCCGTTGCATTCGCCGTCGCTGCGCTTAAGCCGCATAGCTTAAGCATCGGCTCGTCATTTTCCGAGTCGCCCACGGCTATGCATTCGGCAGGCTCAATAGCGAGTCTTGCGCACAGGGTCTTGAGCCCCTCGGCCTTGCTCACGCCGCTTGCGTTTATCTCAAGCGAACTGCCCGTCACACAGGTGAAGGTCAAGGGCAGCTCACGCAGCTTTTCCAACACCTCGGCAGCCTCGTAATCGTTTGCGAAAAAGAGATTGAACTTCTCGACCGGCTCGGGGTTTTCCATGTACATTGCAAAGACATCGTCGACGATGTTCATGTGCCGACGGTAGATCGGCCCATAGGTGTCAAGGCCGAAGTCTGCGCATTGATCTACGCACCAGCGGCTGCCGTAGCTTTTGTCGTTTATAAACATGACGGGCATGACATAGCGCCCGCTCGCCTGCGCAATGATGTATTTCACTGTCTCGGGGTCGATGGTCTTGTGGAGGAGCTTCTCCCCTGTCTCAAGGTCTAAAACCGACGCTCCGCTTGCCGTCACGGCGTAGCGCATGCCGTGGACCATGTCGATATAGGGCTTAACGAGGCTGATGCTTCGGCCTGTTGAAAACAAGACCGTTTTTCCGCTTGCTATGGCTCGCTCCATTGCCTTGACGGTGCGTTCACCGAGGTTTTTGTTATCGTCCAAGGCCGTGCCGTCCATGTCGGCGGCTAAAAGCTTATATTCCATGGTCATTTACCTCCGCTTCTTGAGTAATAGAAAATGTATTGCTGAGCAAGTCCTGCGTATGCGCCGAGGCTCGTCGGGTCAAAATCTGCCGGAAAATGCTCCTTGAGCGCTCGCTTCATCCACACATCTATGGGGAACGCCTCCATGTGGTAAAGTCCAAACAGCACCACGCAGTTTGCGACCTTTTCGCCCACGCCCCGTATCTGCCGCAGGGCCTTTATCGCCTCACGGTAGTCACAGGTCTTGAGCGCATCAAGGTCGAGCTCGCCCGTTGTGACGGCTCGGGCGGCGGCAATGATATACTCGGCTCTGTAACCGGCTCTTATCCCCGCAAGGTCGGACGGCCGGAGGGCTGCAAGTCGTTCGGCGCTCGGAAAGGTGTAGTAGCCCACGCCGTTTGCCTCGCATTTATCGCCGAATTGCTCGCACAGGCGCTCAACGATGCCCTTTATGCGGGTTATGTTATTGCATTGGGAAATGATAAACGAGCACAGCGCCTCCCAGCTATCCTGACGCAGAATGCGTATGCCCATGCCGTAGTCGATGCACTCGTGCAGGTACTCGCCCGTGAAGTCTGCACTCACGGCGGCATAGTCGGTCGCAAGGTCGAAGTAGTCTGCCCACATTTCAGCCGGAGCATCAGATGTTATGTAAACTTCATTGTCTACCGTCTCAACCTCGGCAAGGTATCTGCCGACGACACCGGTATACACGCCCTTATCGCTAGCGTTCCAGCGAAAGCACTGGCCGCATTCAAAGGTTTTTACGATATCAAGGCTTTTTGCATCGCATAGCTTGAGCTTCATACTACACCTCTAATGATTGATGCAGCTATTATAATATATCCGTTTTAGTTTTTCAATCGCTTGCGTATCCCGGCGATATGTGCGATAATATGGCTATCATATTTCAGGAGTATCGATATGGACTATTTGAGCGAATACAGGTCTAAGCTGTGCACGGCGCACGAGGCCGTTGAGTGCGTCAAAAGCGGCGATTGGGTCGAGTATACAACGAATGTCGGCTATCCTCCGACGCTCGACAAGGCGCTTTCCGAAAGACGGGACGAGCTGAGAAATGTCAAGATAAGGGGCGACCTGATATTCGGGCCTATCCATGTCGCCGAGTGCGACCCCACGCTTGAGCATTTTGTGTACAACACCTGGCACTGCTCCGGCTACGAGCGAAAACTCTGCGACCAGGGGCGGGCATTTTTCACGCCGATGGTTTTCAGAAATCTCGCCTGGTACTACAAGAACTTTCTTGAGGCGGATGTCTGCATGGTGACCGTTTCGCCCATGGATAAGCACGGATATTTTTATTTTGGCGGCTCGGTCGGCGTTTCAAAGTGCATTGCCGACAAGAGCAAAATCGTCATCGTTGAGGTGAACGAAAATGTGCCCCGCATACGCGGCGGCTTTGACGAGGCGATACACATTTCCGAGGTCGACTACATCGTTGAAAGCGATAACCCGCCGCTTTACGAGATGAAAAATCCCGCTCCCACGCAGGAGGACAAGTGTATTGCGTCATACATTCTGCCGCACATTGTTGACGGTGCGACGGTGCAGCTCGGCATCGGCGGCATGCCGAATGCTCTCGGCGAGCTAATAGCAAAGTCCGACCTCAAAGATCTCGGCATGCACACGGAGCTTTGCTCGGATGGGTATCTTGAAATGTTCAAACAGGGCAAGCTCACTAATCGCAGAAAGACGATAAACCAAAACAAAGGCGTGCTCGGTATCGCCATCGGCAGCCGTGAGCTGTACGACTGGGTGGACGATAACCCGGGCGTTGTGGGCTGTCCCCTTTCGTATGTCAACGACCCGCAGATCATCGCTCAGCACGACAACATGATATCCATAAACGGCTGCCTCACCGCTGATGTGTACGGTCAAGTCTGCTCGGAAAGCGTCGGCACAAGGCAGATAAGCGGTACCGGCGGTCAGCTCGATTTCTTAACCGGTGCAACAATGAGCCGTGGCGGTAAGGCGTTTTTATGCATGACAAGTACATTCAAAACTAAGTCAGGCGAACTTAAAAGCCGCATCGTGCCAACGCTCAGCGGCGATATCGTCACGACGCCGAGAAGTCAGGCATACTACATTGCGACGGAGTACGGTGTTGTGAACCTTGCCGGACGCTCGACTTGGGAGCGCGCCGAGGCGCTTATAAGCATTGCGCACCCGGACTTCCGTGATGAGCTAATAAAGGCAGCCGAGCAGCAGAAAATTTGGTTGCCGACAAACAAGAGGTAAGATATGACTAAGGGCAAATTATTGACCGGCAGGCCGGAGAATGCTTCCGAGCGTCTGCCTAAGGAGCAGCGCTGCTATGAGCTGCTCGACAGGCTCGGTATTGAATACGACCGAGTTGACCACGAACACGCCGACACCATAGAGGCGTGCCACGAGATAGAGAAGGTGCTCTGCGCATCCATTTGCAAGAATCTGTTTCTCACGAACCGGCAGCAGACCGATTTTTATCTGCTGCTCATGCCGGGTGACAAGCCGTTTAAGACGAAGCTTCTGTCTAAGCAGATAGGTTCTGCCCGTTTAAGCTTCGGAAGCGCCGAACATATGGAGAAATTTCTTGATATCACCCCGGGTTCGGTAAGCGTGCTTGGGCTTATGAACGACACGGAGAACTGTGTTAAGCTTTTGGTCGATGCAGACCTGCTAAAGGACGAGTTTATCGGCTGCCATCCGTGCATCAATACCTCGACGCTGCGGTTTAAGATGTCCGACATGACGGGTAAGCTCCTCCCTGCCGTCGGACATGAGATGACGGTCGTGGAGCTGCCGTGGGAGGTTGAGTGATGAAGATAGGCATTTTATGCGCCTGTGCGCCGGAGTTTGAGCCGTACAGAAAAGCACTGGGCGGTGATGTCCGCACCATGTGCGGTGCGAAGGTAATTGAAGGCACGCTTTGCGCCAAGGAGGTCGCCGTACTTTTTTGCGGAATCGGTAAGGTTAACGCCGCGATTGGCACATCGACGCTCGTTCGCAGCTTAAATTGCGGGCGTGTGATAATGTCCGGTGCTGCCGGAGCTATCGCAAAGGGGCTGCACATCGGTGACTGCATCATGGTGTCAGACTGCATCTATCACGACCTTGACCCGCAGCTTATATGTGACTACCATCCCGAGGGTATCGACCCCGATTTTAAGTGCGCAGAGGATGTCGTTTCGATTGGCACAGCTGCCGGTATGCGCTGCGGCAGAACGGTCACGGGCGATGTGTTCATAGCAGACGATGGCCGTGAGAGCATTATCGAGCGTTTTGACCCGCTGTGCTGCGATATGGAGACCGCCGCTGCTGCGCACGCCTGCTTTTTGCTTGGCGTTCCGTTTAACTGCATCCGTGCAATATCCGACACCGAGGACGAAGCCGGTCTCGGCAGCTTTGAAAAGAACGTCCGCTTCGCCGCCGAAAAAGCCTTTGACGGCGTTTGCAGTGTTCTAAGTGAGATGGATACTATATAAAGAAAAAATCCCGTACCGACAGGTACGGGATTTTTCATAAAATCAATAATATCTCTTATTCTTGTTCTTGCGAGCAGCTTCGCTCTTCTTGCGGCGCCTTACGCTGGGGCTCTGGTAGTACTCCTTCTTTCTGAGGTCGGCCAGAACGCCTGCCTTTGCGCAGCTGCGCTTAAATCTCTTAAGAGCATTGTCCAGAGATTCATTTTCCTTGACATAGATTTCAGACATTTATTTCACTCCCTCCATTAACGCCTTTCGACGCTTTAAGGGCCAAATTCTTGGCTTAACGAATGATATTATACTCATTCTTGGCTGTAATGTCAATAAAATTATTTGATAATCAGGTTAACAAGCTTATTCTTTACGACGATGGTCTTGAAAAGCTGCTTGCCCTCCATCAGGCGCTTGATCTTCTCGTCTGCGCAGGCGGCATCGATGATGACGCTGTCCTCGGAGTCGGCGGGAACTACGATGGTGGTCTTGAGCTTACCGTTTACCTGAACGGCCATCTCACGCTCGGTATCGACGGTCTTTGCCTCGTCATACTTCGGCCACGGCATCTGCATGGCCATCTTGCCCTCGGACTTTGCATAGCCCATGAGCTCCCACATTTCCTCTGCGATGTGCGGTGCAAAGGGGCTGAGAAGCTCGAGCAGGGTCTTGACCTCGCCACGGGTGCAGCCGTTTGTGTAGAACTCGTTGACCATGGTCATGAGTGCGGCAATCGCCGTGTTCATCTTCAGCTCGTCAATGTCGCTGCCGACCTTTTTGATGGTCTTATGGATAATGCTCTCGTTCTTCTTGGAATAATCCTCAGAATCGGAGCACATGTCCATGAGGTTCCAGCAACGGTCGAGGAAGCGCTTTGAGCCCTTGACGGCATCATTAGACCATGTAACGGCCTTCTCAAAGTCGCCGATGAACATTATGTGCAGACGCAGGGTATCTGCGCCGTACTGCGCAACGATGTCGTTGGGGTTAACGACATTGCCCCTTGACTTGGACATCTTTTCGCCGCCTTCGCCAAGGATCATGCCGTGGCTCGTGCGCTTGGCGTAAGGCTCCTTGGTGTTGACAACGCCGATATCGTACAGGAACTTGTGCCAGAAGCGGGAATACAGCAGGTGCAAAGTGGTGTGCTCCATGCCGCCGTTGTACCAATCAACGGGTGCCCAATAATCAATGGCTTCCTTTGAGGCCAGCGCTTTATCATTGTGGGGATCCATATAACGCAGGAAATACCAGCTGGAACCTGCCCACTGAGGCATGGTGTCCGTCTCACGCTTGGCCGGACCGCCGCAGCAGGGGCAGGTGGTGTTGACCCAGTCGGTCATCTTGCTGAGCGGGCTTTCGCCGTCATCGGTTGGCTCATAGCTTTCCACCTGAGGCAGAACCAAAGGCAGTTGATCCTCCGGCAGAGGTACCCAGCCGCACTTCGGGCAGTTGACAAGAGGAATAGGCTCACCCCAGTAACGCTGACGGCTAAACACCCAGTCACGCAGCTTGTAGTTTACCTTCTCGACACCGATGCCGTTTTCGACAAGCCACTTTTTCATGGCGGGGATGGCTTCCTTGACGGTCATGCCGTTGAGGAACTCCGAGTTTACCATGATGCCGGTATCGTCCTTGAGGGTGAAGGCTTCCTTTTCAATATCGCCGCCCTCTACGACCTCGATGATCTCACAGCCGAACTTCTTTGCAAACTCCCAGTCACGGTCATCGTGTGCGGGAACTGCCATGATAGCGCCCGTGCCGTATGTCACAAGAACATAATCGGAAATGAAAATGGGTATCTGCTTGCCGTTTACGGGATTTATGCCCTTGATACCCTTTATCTCGACGCCGGTCTTTTCCTTGTTGAGCTCGCTGCGTTCAAAGTCGGACTTCTTTGCAGCCTCGGCGACATAGGCGTTGACCTCGTCGGCATTTTCGATCATATCCTGCCACTTGGTGACATACTCATGCTCGGGAGAAAGGACCATATAGGTCGCGCCGAACAGCGTGTCGGGACGGGTGGTGTAGACAACGATATCATCGCCTGCTGTGGTCTTAAAGGTGACCTCGGCGCCGGTGGAGCGGCCGATCCAGTTTTTCTGCTGGATCTTCACTCGCTCGATGTAATCCAGATCGTCCAGATCGTCGATAAGGCGCTGGGCGTACTTGGTGATGGCGAGCATCCACTGGCTTTTCTCTTTGCGGATGACCTCGCTGCCGCAGCGTTCGCAGACGCCGTTTACGACCTCTTCGTTTGCGAGCACGCACTTGCAGCTCGTGCACCAGTTGACGGGCATAGTCGATTTATAAGCAAGACCGTGCTTGTACATCTGCAGGAATATCCACTGCGTCCACTTATAATACTTGGGGTCTGTGGTGTCCACGCAGCGATCCCAGTCGAAGCCGTAGCCCAGCATCTTGAGCTGGCTTGTGAAGTTTGCGATGTTGTTTTTTGTAACTATGGCCGGATGGATGTGGTTCTTGATGGCATAGTTTTCCGTAGGCAGGCCGAATGCATCAAAGCCGATGGGGAATAAAACATTGTATCCCTCCATCCTCTTTTTGCGGGTGACGATATCCATAGCCGTAAACGGTCTGGGATGACCGACATGCAGTCCCTGACCCGAGGGGTACGGAAACTCGATAAGTCCGTAGAACTTGGGACGGGTCGTGTCGCCGGTTATGGCCGCATAGGGCTTGGTCTGCTCCCAATTTGCCTGCCACTTCTTTTCAATTGCTGTAAAATCGTATTTCATTTTTGATTGCTCCCTTATAGTTTTATTCGTCCGAACGCCCCTTAGCAGGGGCCTATAAGGGATGAGAGATCGATCTCCTCGGCATCGGACCAGAGTCTTTCGAGCTTATAGAAATCTCTTGCGTCCTCGGTGAATACATGAGCCACCACGCAACCGAAATCGAGCAGCACCCAGTTGCCGGAGCGGAAACCCTCACGGCGCAGGGGCGGCTCGCCGGCCTCGCTCATCTGCTTGTCGAGCTCATCGGTGAGTGACTTTATGTGTGTTGACGATGTGCCGGTGCAGATGACAAAATAATCGCACAGTGTTGTGAGCTTATCTGTCTTGAGCACCTTTATATCCTTACCTTTTTTGTCGCTGAGTGCCTTTGCGGCAACCTTTACGACTTCATTAGGCTGCATCATTGATTATCTACATCCTTATCTTGAGTATTGTCTTGAGTATTTGTATCGCTCGTACCGCTGCCGGTATAGCGAATTACCTGTGCCGATGCCATGGGGTCCGACGAGTTATACGACAGGAACGACTCTATACCGTTATTGACCTCACCCGTAGTGGAATAGAAATTGCCGTCCTTATAGGTGATTATATCGACATTTTGTGCGGTAACCTCGGTTTTCCACGGGTTGAGACTCTCGTTTACCATCTTGAGCCATGCATCGATATCGGTGAACACATAGCTGTAGCCGAACACGCTGCCGGTCGAGAGCTTGGGCAGAGTCATGAACTTGACATCGTCCTTACTGAGCTTCATGAACTCCTTGGCAAAGTAGATGATATTCTCGGTGGACATATCGGTCTCCATATTATCGGAGACTATCTGTGCGACCTTGGTGAGATTGGGGACATTGCCGAGTGTGAGCATCTGGTCGGCAAGTGCACGCAGGAGCTTCTGCTGCATCTCGATACGCTGCAGGTCGCCGCCGGCATATGAGCTTCTGAATCGCATGACCTTGACGAAGTCATCGCCGCTGAGGGTCTGGAGGCCCTTGTTCAGATGAATGTGCAGGTCCTGGCGCTTGGAATCGTAGTTCATATCGACGGGAAGGTCAAACTCAACGCCGCCGATGGCATCGACGACCTCGGCCGCCGCATCAATGTTAACGAGGACATACTTATCCACATCAAAGCCGAGCATGTTCTTGACGAGCTCTTTTCTCATGCTCTCAATAGGATCGCAGTTATAATATGACGAGCCCTCGACATTCTTATAATATGCCGCATAGTGATATGCAGCATTTGCCTTCTTGACCTCGTGCTGAATGTTTATAAGCGTATCTCTTGGGATGCTCGCGACATTCAGCTTGTGGTTAACAGTGTCAAAGCTGCCGATCATGATGGTATCGGTATTGTTGCTTATCTGATCGGTACCGGCGACGAGGAAGGTATACACGCCGTCTTTTCTGCCCTCAACATGATTGCTATTGGGGCCGTTGCTTATACCGTCGCCGTCAGTTTCGGGTGGGGTCGAAAAAATCTGCAAGGCGGCATACGCGCCGACTGCGATCACTACGAGTACGAGCACGACGATCAAAATGACCTTGCCGGTCTTTTTCTTGTTGCCCTTTTTCTTCCTTGCCGCTACGATCTCGTCAACACTTTTGCTCTTTGTCTGCTCATGTTTAGATGTCTTGCCGGCGCTTTTTTCAAGCTCATCGGACAAATCGTTATCGTTACTGCGTATCATTTCACTGCTGTGTCTGTTTTTGCCGGAGTCGCTTCTCCCGTCGGAGCGCCTCCCGCTCTTTTTGCTGCCAAATAGCTTCATATTTCTTATCCCTTCTGTTGTCTACAAGGATGAGGTCTTACTGCTCAAAATGCTTATACCACTCGTAGGCTTCAACGCTCGCAATATACGGTTCCTGACCATAGCTTCTTATGTCTTCAAGGCTCATTTTAAGCCCGAGTGCCATCGCTGCGTCCAAGTTCTCATACGCAAGGGTGCGCAGCTTCTCGACACCTTCAAAATCTCGGTTTGGCTCTATGTAGTCGGCCATATATATGATTTTCTCCAAAAGCGTCATATCAGGCTTTCCGGTGGTATGCCATCTGATAGCCTCATAAACTTCTTTGCTGACATTGAAAAGCCGCTTCGCCATTGCCGCCCCTGTCTTTGCGTGCAGCAGCTTCACGTTATGCTCCTCAATCGTATCGTTTATGATACCATACTTGTCGCATAATATCAATTGTTCCTGCAAAGAAAGTTTTTTTGTAATATCATGCAAGATTCCCGCCTCGGCTGCGTCCTCGGGATCCTCGCCCCAGCGCTGTGCAAGCTTCACGGCCTCGCTCTCGCAGCCGACGACATGCGCAACTCTGTTTGGCTTTAACATCGCATACGCCTTTTCACGCAGCCAGTAAAGTTCCGGCTTTGCGTCATAGTCGCCGTTTGCGATTATGCGCTCATAGACCTTCTCCGGCAGGAAGGATGCGCCCATCCTGCGGCAGAGCATGTCCCGTATGTCTCTCGACGACATGGACTTCGGTTCATGGCGCAGAGGAACTATTTTAGCCCCGTATTCCTTTTTGAGATACTCGGCGTGGCGCAGCATCTCGGCCTCCTCGCCCTCACTGCGGACGAACACCGCAAGCGTCAGCGTTTCGAGCAAAAATCTGAATCTGTACCACTCCTCAAAGCTCAGCAGCATATCCGTACCCATGGCAAGGTAAAGCTCGGCATCGGGGTACTGCTGCATTAAAAGCTCCACGGTCGATGCGGTATAGCTCTTGCCCTCACGGTGAAGCTCAATGTCGCTTACCTCGACATTCGGCATATCGGAAAACGCAAGCTGCGTAAGCAGCAGGCGCTCGTGCGCATCGGGGCTTCCCTCGGCAAGCTCCTTGTGCGGCGGAATGTTTGCCGGGATTATCAAAAGTTTATCCGGCTTAAGCTGCTCGGATATGGTTATGGCCGCCTCAACATGACCGCAGTGCGGCGGATTGAAGCTTCCGCCGTAGATTACTATTTTCATTTCTTCTTATCTTTTACAAGAGCTATTTTAGGCTCTTTTGCATTCCTCTTATACAGAACAAACTTATTTCCTATCGTCTGCACGGTCTCGGCTCCGCAGGCCTCGGCCAGTGCATCGGCAGCCTCACGGGCAGTCAGCAGGCTGTTTTCCAGCACTCTGCCTTTTATGAGCTCCCTTGCCTTGAGCGCATCGTTGACCTGCGTCAGGGTATTTTCGCTGATGCCGCCCTTGCCTATCTGGATTATCGTATCCTCTGTCATGGCAAGCCCTTTGAGCTGTGCCCTCTGCTTACTTGTCAGTGCCATTATATTCCCTCAGCTTTTTCTTAAAAATTTTGAGCGCATTGGCTCTGTGTGATATCTCGTTTTTGACTCCCGTGCCGAGCTCGGCCATGCTCTTATCGTAGCCTGTCGGCATGAAAACAGGGTCGTAGCCGAAGCCGCCCTCACCCCTCGGGCTTAAAAGTATCTTGCCGGCACACTCGCCCTCACAGCGGATGATATCGCCGTTCGGGAAAATGCAGCAGATGCTGGAGACAAACTTTGCGTCTCTGTCCTTGACGCCCTCAAGCTTTTTGAGCAAGTACTCGTACTTTTCCTTATCGCTTGCATCGTGGCCGCCGGGGGCGTAGCGGGCGGAATAAACGCCCGGCTCGCCATTGAGTGCGTCGACCATCAGACCAGAGTCGTCGGCGATTGCGGCAACACCCGTTGCTTCGACAACGGCAGCTGCCTTGAGATATGCGTTCTCGGCAAATGTCGTTCCGGTCTCCTCAACCTCAAAATCGCAGCCCGCTTCCCTCTGCGAGCATAGCTCAACGCCCATGTCGGACAGTATAGCCTTGAGCTCACGGAGCTTTTTTGCATTGTTGCTTGCAAGTATCATTTTCACTTGAACAGCGCCTCCACAAATTCTTTGGGATCAAACGGGATAAGGTCGTCCATGCCCTCGCCCACGCCGACGAACTTCACCGGCAGATTGAGCTCATGTGCGATGGCAAACACTATGCCGCCCTTGGCTGTGCCGTCAAGCTTCGTGAGCACGATACCGGTAATACCGGCAGTCTCAAGAAACTGCTTGGCTTGGATGAGACCGTTTTGACCGGTCGTAGCATCAAGCACCATGAGCGTTTCGATATCGGCATCCGGCAGCTCACGGGAAACAACACGGCTTATCTTATTAAGCTCGTTCATGAGGTTTGCCTTGTTGTGCAGTCTGCCTGCGGTGTCGATGATTATAGTGTCGACCCCCCTTGCCTTGGCAGCGCAGATGCTGTCATACACGACGGAGGCGGGATCGCTGCCCTCCTCGTGGCGGACGATATCCGCACCCGAGCGCTCCGCCCAGATATTCAGCTGCTCGCCTGCGGCGGCGCGGAAGGTATCGCCTGCGCAAAGGAGCACCTTTTTGCCGTCGGCTTTAAGTCTTGCCGAGAGCTTGCCGATGGTCGTCGTCTTGCCGACACCGTTAACGCCAACCATGAGGATGACCGAAGGCTTGGTCTCAAGCTTGAGTGAGGTGTCCATATCGCCGAGCATCTCATGCATGTACGAAACGAACGCCTTTTTTGCGTCTCTGCCCTTATTAATCCTGTTGCGGTACAAAATGCGCTTATAGTCGTAGAGTATCTTTGCAGTAGTCTCCCCGCCGACATCGGCCATGACGAGCATTTCCTCAAGCTCATCGTAAAAGTCCATGTCGTCCATATCATAGTTCTGGAAGATCTCTTCAAGGTCCTCAATATTTTTTCGGGTCTTCGTCAGTCCCGAAAACATCTTATCAAAAAAGCCCATCATTGTCTCCTTATCACTGATCGTTTTCTATCGAGCGCTGTGCCTGCTCAAGGTCAAGCTCGATTATCTTGGAAACGCCCTTTTCCTGCATGGTAACGCCGTAAATGTGGTCGGCCTCCTCCATCGTGCCTCGGCGGTGGGTGATGACGATGAACTGGGTCTTGGTACACATGCTGCGCATGTACTCGGCATAGCGGATAACATTCGCTTCGTCAAGAGCTGCCTCTATCTCGTCCATGACGCAGAACGGCGTGGGACGCACCTTGAGTATTGCAAAGTACAGTGCGATTGCAACGAACGCCTTCTCGCCGCCGGACAGCAAGCTTATGTTCGATACCGCCTTGCCGGGCGGCTGAACCTTTATCTCAATGCCGCATTCGAGGGGATCGTTTTCGTCCTCGAGCGTGAGTGAGGCTTTGCCGCCGCCGAAAAGCTCAAGGAAGGTCTGCCGGAAGTTTTCGTCTATGAGCTTAAACTGCTGAGTGAAAACCTCCTGCATTTCGCTCGTTACATCGTTTATTATACCCACAAGTTCGGTTTTTGCCTTTTGGATATCGTCACGCTGGCCGGTGAGGAAATCATATCTCGTGCTGACACGCTCATACTCCTCGATAGCGCCGATGTTCGGCGTGCCGAGGGCGGATATCCTGCGGCGCAGCTCGGAGATGCCCTTGGTCTCCTTCTGCAGGTTTTCAACAGGCTGGCGCAGCTCCTGAGCGGCAGAATACGAAAGCTCGTAGTTTTCCCAGAGCTTGTCGAGTATCTGCTTTTCCTCCATGTCGGCGGCATTTTTCTTGCCCTCTAAAGCCGAGCAGGTTTTTTGCAGCTCAAAAAGCTCACGGTTGCGCTCCTGAGCATCCCTGTCTGCCTTGGTGCGTCTGCCCTCAAGCTCAAGACGCTTGTTTGTAATTTCGCTTATCTCGGCTCTGATGCCGTCAGCCTCGGCTAATATCTGTTTGCGCTTTTCGAGAACCGTTTGCAGCTTGTTTTCGATCATGCTGCGCTCAGATTCCGAGCGCTCTATCGCCTTGCGGCGTGAAAAACTGTCGCCGGACAGGGCTTCAAGCAGCACCTTGAGCTGGTTTATGGCAAGCTCGGTCGTGCGCTTTTCGGCCTCGTTTGCTGCGATCGAGCGGTTTATCTCCGCCTGATCCTCAAGCGCCATATCAAGCTCATAGCGCAGGCCCGCAAGTGCGTTTCTCGCCTTATCAAGCTCGGCGCTTGCGTTGTTATAGTCCGCTTCCAACTTCACTCTGCGCTTTTTTAGCTCGGCGAGCTCGTTTGCCCGTGAAAGAATGCCAGTACCCTTTGCGGCGCTGCCGCCGGTCATCGATCCGCCGGCGTTTATGAGCTGACCGTCAAGGCTTACGATGCGCAAGCGGTTGCCGTTTGCCTTTGACATTCGCACGGCATCGGCAAGTGTCTCGGCAACTACCGTTCTGCCCAGCAGGCTTGCAAATATGCCGTCATACTTCGGCTCAAAATGCACAAGGTCATACGCCACTCCGACAAAGCCCGGGTCGTTTACGGGCGCATCCTTCATAACGCCGCCCTTAACGGTGTCCACCGGCAGGAAGGTAGCACGGCCGGAGTCGAGCCGCTTTAGCATTTCTATCGCCTTGCGGCCGTCGTTTTGCGTGTCGATGACGATATTCTGCATCGCAGCGCCGAGAGCCGTCTCAATGGCAAGGGCGCACTCGTTATCCGCCTTGACAAGGTTGGCCACAGGCCCGTGAACGCCGCTTATGTTGCCTCGGGCAGATTCACGCATGACCGTTTTGACCGCCTTTGAAAAACCCTCATATTCCTTTTCCATCTCGGAAAGCATGTGTATCCTTGCGTCCATGCTGCGGCAGTCAACGCTCAGGCGGTTCACCTTTTCACGAAGCTGCTCTGCCGCCGTTTCACGGCTCGACAGTTTCATGCGTGCGCCATCAAGCACATTGTTATTGGCCTTGAGCTTTTCGTCAAGCTCCCTGAGCGTGGCTTCCACCTTGGCGATAGTTGCATTGTTTTCTTCTATCTGCACCTTGATCTCGCCGACGCGGGTCTCCGCCTCGGCAATGTCTTTTTTCATACGCTCGGCAGCCTCGATGCTGCTTGTGATGCCGGCTTTAAGTCCGGCGGCCTCGGAGTCGCATTCGGCAGCCCTGCCCTCTGTCTGTGAAAGGCGAGCTCTGGCACTCTCGGCCTCGACATCCTTTTGGCGCATACGCTCGGAGATGTTGCCCGATGAGGCATACAGTGCTTCCAGGCTGCGGTTTGCGTTATCAAGATCACGCACCGCATTTTCGTAGTCACGGCTTATCGCTTCGGCCTGCGACCTCAGCTTTTCAAGCGTCGCCATCCAAACGGATATCTCACGAAGTCTCAGCTCGTCACGCAGGACGAGGTACTTTTTCGCCGTTTCGGACTGACGCTTCAGCGGCTCGACCTGAAGCTCAAGCTCGTCTATCTTATCGTTTATGCGCAGGAGGTTTTCTTCCGTTTTCTGAAGCTTGCGCTCGGACTCCTCCTTGCGGCTGCGGTAGCGGGATATACCGGCCGCTTCCTCGAACACCTCACGGCGCTCGGAGCTTTTGCTCGACACGATCTCGGCAATCCTGCCCTGACCGATGATCGAGTAGCCGTCTCTGCCAAGGCCCGTGTCCATGAGCAGGCTGTTGATATCCTTAAGGCGCACCGCCTCACGATTTATGTAATACTCGCTGTCTCCGCTGCGGTAATAGCGGCGGGTCAGCATGAGCTCGGTATTGTCGCAGTCAAAAATGTGCTCGGAGTTATCGATGATGAGCGAGACCTGCGCAAAGCCCAGTGCGCCCCTCTTCTCCGTGCCGCCGAAGATGACATCCTCCATCTTGCCGCCTCGAAGAGTTTTGGAGCGCTGCTCGCCCATGACCCACAGTATGGCGTCGGAAATGTTTGATTTTCCCGAGCCGTTGGGTCCGACGATCGCCGTTATATCCTTTTCAAATGTAATTCTGGTCTTGTCCGGAAAGGACTTGAACCCCTGAATTTCCAGTGCTTTTAAGTACAAATGCTCTACCCCTATTCAAAATGTGCATTATATTTTATAACATATGAGCGCCTTAATCAAGGCTAAGCAGCTTAATTTCGCCCGAATTTATGTCGGTCTGCATAATTTTAATAGACTTCAGCTTAAATTGCGACTTAAGCGCCTCCGCATTGCAGCGGTGCTGGCCAATCATTTTGGACACATCTGACTTATTGACTCCGAGGACGACACGCTTATCGGGCTCAACACCGTCAAGCAGCTTCACCGCCTTGTCGAGCATCATGCGTGAGCGCACGAGCTCGCCCAATGCCGGGTGATATGCTCCGCCCACGGCATCTCCGCCTGAGAGGTCCTCGGTCGGGTTAAGCCCCATACGGATGATGGGGATACCCGCCTCGTCAAAAAGCTTCGTTATCTTTGCGCAGACCCGAACAGCATCGGAAACGGTGTGCTCCTTGTAGGTTCCGGCTTTCCACATATCGTAAAGCTCGGTGTCCCGCACTATGACCGTGGGGTATATCCTCACTCCGTCAGGGCGCAGGGCGATTATCTTTTTTGCCGTTTCCACGCAGCTTTCGTCCGTGTCGCCCGGCAGGCCGGTCATCATTTGCAGGATCAGCTCAAAGCCCGCCTGCTTCACCATTATTGCAGCGTCCTCGACCTCTTTTGCGGTGTGGCCTCGGTTTGACAGCCACAGCACCTTATCGCACAGTGACTGCGCACCGAGTTCCACCGTCTGCACGGAGTATTTTTTGAGCCGTGCAAGCGTTTCGGCATCTATCGCATCCGGGCGGGTCGAGAGCCTGATCGAGCTTATCGTTCCGTCGTCAAGATACGGCTTTGCAGCCTCAAAAAGGGCTGTCTGCTCTGCCACGGGTATGGCCGTGAAGCTTCCTCCATAAAACGCCAATTGCCGCTTTGTCCCTTTGGGGGACAAGGCGGCTGCGTTCTCTATTGCGGTTTTGACCGTCTGCGCCGTTGCGGGCTCGGTGTGACCTGAAATGCGTCTCTGATTGCAGAACACGCAGTCGTTCGGGCAGCCGAGATGAGGCACGAAAACGGGGATGATACTGTTTCTTGCTGTCATTTAATCAACTTCTTCAATGCCTGACAGGCTGCCGCCTGTTCGGCCTCCTTCTTTGTCCTGCCGCTGCCCTCGCCGATGACCTCTCCGTTGAGACTGACGCTCGCCGAGAACACCTTTGCGTGATCCGGTCCGGACTCGCCGGTGGGCGCATATGTGAGCACCTGGCCGTTCTTTTGCTGTATAAGCTCCTGAAGCTCGGTCTTATAGTCGGCCGCATGGTGTGCCTCGATGCTCTCGGGGCTTAGGATCATGCGCTCAATGAAGCTTTCGGGTGCAGCGATGCCGCCGTCAAGGAACATTGCGGCGATGACCGCCTCGACAGCGTCTGCGAGAATGGACGGTCTTGTCCTGCCGCCGTTTTTCTCCTCGCCGTGACCCATGCGCAGGTATCGGCCTAAGTCAAGGTCGAGCGCAACGCCGTGCAGGCTCTGCTCGCAGACAAGCTCGGCACGCAGTCTCGTCATTTTGCCCTCGGACAGCGTAGGCTGCATGGAATACAGGTGCTTTGCCGTTACAAAGCCGAGCACCGAATCGCCCAGAAACTCCAAGCGCTCGTTGCTTGAAATGCCCTCTGCCCTGTTCTCGTTTGCATACGAGCTATGGGTGAGCGCATTTTTCAAAAGCTCACTGTTTTTGAAGGTGTAATTTAATTTTTTCTCAAGCTCTTTCAATTTTTACGCTTCCTCTGAGATCCGCATATAATCAACATTTTCAACTATATCGTTTATCATGCCCGACTCGGCAAAGGTCTTTGCCTGACGGATGGCGGCAAAGAATGCCTCGTCGCCGGACGAGCCGTGCGCCTTGATAACGGGCTTGGAGATACCCAAAAGCGCAGTGCCGCCGACCTCGTTGGGGTCGAGCTTCTTTGCGATGCCCTTGACATCCTTCTTGACTACGGCGGCTGCAAGCATATTTTTTGCATTTTTCTTAAACACGCCCTTGAGTTCGGTGAACAGCCACTTTGCAACGCCCTCTGCGGTCTTGAGTGCGATATTGCCCGAGAAGCCGTCGGCAACCACTACATCAACGCCGCCGAAGAGCATGGTGCTTGCCTCGACATTGCCGACGAAGTTTATCCTGCCCGCATCGTTTGCGGCCGTCAAGAGCTTGTATGTCTCGTGCTGGAGCTCACCGCCCTTGGTCTCCTCAACTCCGATATTGAGAAGTCCGACACGCGGGGTGTCTATGTTCATGATGCGCTTTGCGTAGAAGCTGCCCATGTAGGCGAACTGGAGAAGATACTCGGGCGTGCACTCGGCATTTGCGCCGCAGTCGATGAGCATCAGCCCGTTTTCGCAGCTCGGGAAAACAGGTGCCATTGCCGCACGGCGAACACCGTGGACACGCTTGACAAGAAGCGTTGCGCCGGTGAGCAGAGCGCCGGTAGAGCCTGCCGACACCATTGCGTCGCCCTCGCCGTTTTTGAGCATGGTAAGTCCAACTGCCATGGACGAATTTTTCTTGCGGCGGACTGCGGTGCTGGGGTCGTCATGCATCGTGATGACCTCGGGTGCGTCAACTATGTTCAAGCCCTTGCGGTCAACGCCCTCAAGGCACCTTTCTATATCGTCCTTGCGGCCTACGAGGCAAAGCTCAACGCCCAGTCTGTCTCTTGCGAGCACAGCGCCCTTTACTATGGCTTCCGGTGCGTTATCGCCGCCCATTGCGTCAACGATTATCTTCACGGCAGAAGACCTCCTTCTCCATCAGTTCATCTATAATTTTAAGCGATCTTGCGGATATCTCCGCATTCTTGTTTCTCTTGCCCTTTACCCGATAGCCGAGTGGGGTTATAATGCCGAAGTTTATATTCATCGGCTGGAAGTCGCCGACGCTGCCGCCGGAAATGTACAATCCGAGTGCGCCTATCGCAGTCTCCTGCGGGAAGTTCACCGGCTCAAGCTCCAAAAGCCTTGCGGCGGTCTCGATGCCGACGAGCATGCCGGAGGCGGCAGACTCAACATAGCCCTCAACGCCGGTCATCTGTCCGGCAAAGCTGATGCGGGGTTCCGATCTCAGCCTATAATAGCGGTCTAAAAGCTGCGGCGAATTCAGGTAAGTATTGCGGTGCATGACACCGTAGCGGACAAACTCGGCATTTTTTAGCGCCGGTATCATCGAAAACACACGCTTTTGCTCGCCCCATGTCAGGTGAGTCTGGAAGCCGACAAGGTTATAAATCGTGCCGTCGGCGTTATCCCGACGGAGCTGTACAACGGCGTAGTTTTCCTTGCCCGTTCTCGGGTCACGCAGGCCGACAGGCTTCAAAGGGCCGAAGCGCAATGTTTCCTCGCCCCGGCGTGCCATGACCTCAACCGGCATGCAGCCTTCAAACACGCCGCCGTCGTCAAAGCCGTGGACAGGCGCTTCCTTTGCCGAAACAAGCTCTTTTACGAACGCCTTGTACTCTTCCTCGTTCATCGGGCAGTTTACATAATCCGCCGTGCCCTTATCGTAGCGGGAGGCGAAAAAAGCACTGTCCATATCGACGCTTTCAAGCGTTACGATGGGTGCGACGGCATCGTAAAAGTGCAGTCCCGTGCAGTTGCAAAGCTTCTCCAACTTCTCGGCAAGCGCATCACTCGTGAGAGGGCCTGTTGCGACAACAAGCTCGCCCTCGGGAAAGTCGGTCGCTTCCTCGGACACGAGTTCAATGTTCGTACAGGACTTGATTTTGTCCGTGATATACCTTGAAAATCCCTCACGGTCAACGGCGAGCGCACCGCCGGCAGCGACGCGGTTACTGTCGGCGCTTTCCATAATGAGCGAGCCCATTTTGCGCATCTCGGCCTTTAAAAGGCCGACGGCATTCGTAAGCTCATCGCTGCGCAGGGAGTTTGAGCACACAAGCTCGGCAAAATATTCGGAGCTGTGCGCCGGGGTCATCTTATTCGGCTTCATCTCAAATAGCCTTACCTCAATGCCCCGCTTTGCAAGCTGCCATGCACATTCGCAGCCTGCAAGTCCGGCGCCGAGTACCGTGACTTTCTTCATAAATGTTTATTCCTTGGCTTTCTTTGTAGTAGTCTTTTTCTTTGCGGCGGGCTTTTTCTCGTCAGACTTTGCCGTCGTCTTTTTCTTATAGCCCCGCTTTTCCTCGGGGACAAATTCCGAGCATTCCTCGTTGATGCAGAAGGCCTTCTTCTGTCCCTTGCCGCTGGGCTTGAACAGGGTCTTGCCGCAGCTCGGGCAGAAGTCCTTTGTAGGGACATACCATGTCATGAAGCCGCAGTCTGCGCCACGCTCGCAGGCATAGAAGGTATAGCCTTTTTTGGAGGTGCGCTTGAGTATCCTGCTGCCGCACTTGGGGCATTTGCCGGGCATCTCGATGACGAGCGGCTTTGTGAAGCTGCACTCGGGATACGCAGGACACGCAAGAAATCGGCCGAACTTGCCGGATTTTACGACCATCTGCTTGCCGCAAACATCGCAGTACTCGTCGCTGAGCTCGTCGGGGACTTTTATTCTCACGCCCTCAAGCGCCTTTTCGGCGTTTTCAAGCTCAACGGAAAATCCATCGTAAAACTCATGCAGGAGCTTCTTCCAATACAGCTTGCCGGACTCGACACTGTCGAGCTCCTCCTCCATGTGGTTTGTGAACTTAAGGTCGACGATGTCGGGGAAGCGCTCCATCATAAGCTCCGTGACCACAACGCCGAGGTTCGTGGGCTTAAGGTATTTGCCGTCCTTTACGACATATTCGTGTGAGGTTATCGTCGAAATGGTCGGAGCATAGGTCGACGGTCTGCCGATGCCCTTTTCCTCCATCGCACGGATGAGGGTCGCCTCGGTATAGCGTGCAGGCGGCTGGGTGAACTGCTGCTCGGGCAGCATCTTTTCAAGATACACCCGCTCACCGGCCTGAAGGTCGGGCAGCTTCTTGCGCAGCTCGTCCGACTCCTCGTCCTTGCTCTCCTCATAAACGGCAGTGTAGCCCGCAAACTTGAGCTCGGAGTAGTTGGAGCGGAAAATATGGCCGTTTGACTCAACATCGACAACGACATTATCGTACACCGAGTTTGCCATCTGGCATGCTGTGAAGCGGCCCCAGATGAGGCGGTAGAGCCTGTACTGCTCGGGAGTCAGATCCTTGCGCACACGCTCGGGCGTAAGCTCGATATTGGTCGGGCGGATAGCCTCGTGCGCATCCTGTGCGCCGGATTTGGTCTTGTAAACACGGAATGAGCCGTGGTAATACTCCTTGCCATAGCGCTCGATGATGAAATTCTTTGCCGCCATGAGCGCCTCATCGGAAAGGCGCAGAGAGTCGGTACGCATATATGTGATAAGGCCAACCGTGCCCTGCCCTGCGATATCAACGCCTTCGTAAAGCTGCTGGGCAACGGACATGGTGCGTCTCGGCGTCATGCCCAAACGGCGGGATGCCTCCTGCTGGAGCGTGGAGGTTATAAACGGAGGTGAGGGGCTGCGGTGCTTCTTGCCGCGCTTGACGGTCTTTATCACAAACGGCTCGTCCTGCGTTTCGGCGATGACGGCGTTCACCTCATCCTCGGAGTGCAGCTCAAGCTTCTTGTCGCCCTTGCCGTAGTAGCGTGCGGTGAAGTCGGCGTCGGTCTCGTCGCAGTTGAGCACCGCATCGAGCAGCCAATACTCCTCACGCACGAAGCTTTCTATCTCTTTTTCACGGTCGACGACCATTCTCGTTGCGACCGACTGGACACGGCCTGCCGAAAGGCCGCGCTTTATTTTCTTCCAAAGCAGCGGCGAGAGCTTGTAGCCGACAAGGCGGTCAAGCAGTCGTCTCGCCTGCTGGGCATCTACAAGATCCTTGTCGATGTCACGGGGATTGCCAACGCTCTCGGTTACTACCTTTTTCGTTATCTCATTAAAGGTCACTCGTCTTGCCTTGTCGTCCGGCAGGGCAAGCAGCTCCTTTAAATGCCACGATATAGCCTCGCCCTCTCGGTCAGGGTCGGTTGCAAGATAGACGGTCTTTGCGCTCTTGCTGAGCTTTTTAAGAGTGTCTATAACATCCTTGTGATCCTTGACCGGAATGTACTTCGGCTCAAAATCGTTCTCTATATCGATACCAAGCGTGCTCTTGGGGAGGTCACGCAGGTGTCCCATGGAGGCAACGACCTTATAGTCGTCGCCCAGATATTTTTCAATGGTCTTCGCCTTTGCAGGTGATTCAACAATTACCAAATTCTTTTTTGCACTTGGCATTTAGCTGCCCTCACTTCGTTTTATATTCAATGTAAAGCGTTTGCCCGATTGCTGGCTGACACAGCCCATAAGCTGCAATAGCGTCAGATCCGCAAGCACCTTTGCCGGTGACAGGCCCGTGCGCTCGATGATCTCATCGACCTGTATCGCTTCCCTGTCCATGGCCGACACAATACTAATCTGTGTTTGGCTCAGGCTTTCCAGCTGTGTCTTCAAGTCAATATATTCCGTGGCTTCGGGCTTGTCAACGACTTTTTTTGTATTATTAGTTGTTTTTTCGGTTTTTACAGGCTCGGGATGCTCCTGTCTAACGCAGCTTCCGGGTATGCGCTCATCCGATTTTTTGACCTTGTCGGGGTAGAGCTTTGCAAATTCACTCATAACATCCCAGCCCTCGGTGACAGGCTTTGCGCCGTCCTTGAGCATTGCATTCGTACCTGCGCAGTTTTCGGAATCGGCATTGCCGGGTACGGCGAATATCTCCTTACCCTGCTCGACGGCCTCATCGACAAAAAGCTTTGTTCCGCTCTTAAACGGTGCCTCGATCACCGCAACGCCGACCGACAAGCCTGCCGCTATGCGGTTTCTCGCTCTAAAAAACTGCCTGCAAGTGCCGGCACCTGGCGGGTATTCGCTCACAAGCGCACCTCTGACCGCAAGCTCCTCCGCCATTTTCCCGCGGGCGAGCTCGTGCGGAGAGCCGAGAACGCCCACACAGATACCGTCGGCAAGGAGTGCACCCTCCGCTCCGGCAGCGTCAATGCCCTTTGTCAATCCCGACACGACCACTCCGCCGCATTTGGCTATCTCAAATCCTAACTTACGTCCCATCCTGATACCGTAGGGGCTTGCGTTTCTAGTGCCGATAACGGCTATGGCGGGCTCCTCGTCTATCTTGGGAAGCCTGCCCTTAACATAGATGATATGCGGCGGGGCATATATATTCTTGAGCCTCACGGGATAACGCGGGTCATCAATGGAGACTACTTCTATGTTCTGCATACCGCATCTGTCGATCATGCGCAGAGCTGAGGACAGGTCACGCTTTTCCAAGTCCTCCGCACCCTCCGAGTGTCTGCCAAGCAGCCTCGTTATCTCACCCTTTGGCGCATCATACATTGCCTCGGGGCCGCCATAGTGCTTCAGAAGAACGGCCTTCGCCCTCGGGCTGAGCTTTGTCGAGGTCGACATCCAAAGCCAGTATTCGATAGCAGACACGCCGTTCCCTCCTTTATCTTGACATCTCCCACATGATGACCGACGCTGCGACCGCAGCATTCAGTGACTCCGACTCGGGATTCATGGGGATTATTATCTCGCCGCCGCAAATTGACAAAAGCTCCTTTGAAAGTCCTCTGCCTTCGCTGCCAATTGCAACCGCTGCCCGGTGAATTTCAACATTGCGCAGGTCGGCTGCTTTATCGCTGAGCGCTGCTCCGAAAAGCGGCAGCGCCTGCTGCTGTGTAAGCTCGTCAAGTTCTTGAATGCTCATCGTGAGCACCCGCTGGCGGAATATCGCACCCATGCTCGCGCGCACGGTCTTGGGGTTATACAGGTCTGCGCAAGCGCCGACCAAAATAACGGCATCAATGTTAAACGCATTTGCCGTCCGTATCACCGTGCCGACATTGCCCGGGTCTTGGAGATTTTCAAGAACGATTGCTCGCTCCAGCTTAATGTTGCATTCCTGCTTTGGCATTTTTACGGTGAACACGGGGCCGCCGCTCGACTTCAGAGGCGAAGCATATTCAAAAAGCTCGGCAGGGGCCGTGTACTGTGCAACCCCTTCGGGAAGCTCCATATCCCCGGCTTTCTCTTTCCAGAGCACGCAGCCGAGCTGTGCTCCGCAATGCAGCGCCTCTCGCAGGGTCTTGAGCCCGTCGCAGACATACTCCCCGCAGGCGCATCGGTACTGCCTGTCGTTTGCAGCTGTGCGAAGGTGACATACTATTTTGTTTTTTCTCGAAGTTATATTTTCCATAGGGTACATAATATATCACACTTTCGGCCTTTGTCAAACAAATGCCTACATTATTTAATATTAGTCAATAATTATGAATTGCATCTGTCGTTTTTGGAGATAATCACAGATAAAACAAACTTTTTTGTAACATATCGTATTATGATGATGACAATCCGTTTTTTTTGTGGTAGTATGTTGACTAACCTACCGGAAAGAAGGTAATCATCATAAAATTAGTCAGCTCGAAATCAAACAGACAACATCGGCCCAGGGTTGACAGCGAAGCGAATGTCTCCGCTAAAGCTCATGAGTCTGAGGCTGAAAATATAAAATCCAACAAAGGCAAAAAGGTTAAAGTAAAAAAGAAGAAAAAAAGCCTTAAGCGCAAGCTTATTACTCTTGTAAGTGTCATACTCGTTCTTGCAGCGGCATATACTTTTTTGGTCTTTACCAACATTCCGTTTATCAAAAACCTTCGAGACGCATACATAGAAACCGCAATGTCAACCATGACCCATCAGTGGCTGGCAGAATGGTTTTTCCCCGAGTCCGTCATTGACGAGGTGGTCAACCGTATGCATGACGCCCAGGATAAGCAGGTCGGCATCGAAAGCAAGTGGAAGGAAGACCCCATCGAAAAAGCAAACAACGACTTCTATGCGATGTTCGACGAGATAGACAAAGCCTCGCTCGAAAGCTACCTTGCCGAGCATCCCGAGTGCAAGAGGGCAAACCTCATGGAGCTTTGTATCAACGAGGCCGGTATAAATGACGACGGTACAACGATAATGACAAAGCAGGGTGATCAAATCCTTGCCATCGACGGCAAGAACAAGCTTATGCTCGTGCGTGTCAAGGGCTCAGGTTATCAGGGTGTTCTTGCCATTTTGAAATCTCCGGAAGATCTGCGTTGCTGTCCCGCACAGAACCTTGGCTCCATAGGCGAAGTTCTGGAAAGTCTGGTGCCTCGTTGCAACGGTGTTTTAGGCATAAACGGCAGCGGCTTTTCCGACTGGAACGGTGTCGGCAACGGCGGCAAGCTCAAGGGTTATGCAATGTGCAGCGGCGAAGAGTACGGCAAGCACTTTACAGACAGCCGTAAGCGTATGGAGCTTCATGAAGACAATAAGTTCTATATCGTCGATGCCAAGAACGAGACTACGCCCGGTACGAGAGATGCGGTCGAATTCAGACCTGCGCTTATAATAGACGGTGTCCCGCTCGTTGATGAACTGTCGGGATTTATGTCCATTCAGCCTCGGTGCGTCCTTGGGCAGTCCAAGGACGGTGATGTGCTCATGCTCATTGTCGAAGGTCGTTTGGTCGGACGTTCTCTCGGCATCGGTCTTCCGGCATGTACTAAGATAATGCAGCGCTACGACGCATATCAGGCCATGAACATGGATGGCGGTACAAGTGCCGTTATGTGGTATGACGGCGAATATGTCACCAAGTGCTCAAACCCCGCTATAACCTGCCGCTACCTGCCCAACTCGTGGGTCTACGGCTACGCAGCAGCGTAATACATCACAAAAAAGGGTACGGTTCAAAACCGTACCCTTTTTTTATTTATTGTTTATTTTCATTTAAGCAGATTTGTCATGCTGCGGACGCTTATGCCGAGCGTTGAGATGTTATGCAACAGTGCGGAGGTCGCAGGCGGCAGAATGCTTTCGGTATCCCTGCCGCTAAAGTACACGACATCTGCGACCGTAGGCGCAGGCAGCAGAAGTTTAGAGGCTATGCACCCGAGGAACAAGTTTGCAAGCTTGTTTTGACAATAGCATTTTAACTGACGACCGCTGTTTTCGAGCGAAGAGTTCTTTATCGTCTCGTAAAGATTTTGACATAAATAGAATATCGTATTAGCTCGTATGAGTGACCCGCTGTCAAGAGAGCCACTCATACTTTTTACATATCACGATTGATGCTTCAAACTTGATACATCGGTCAATGGTCTGGTGCTTGATGCATCCGATTTAAAGTCTCCGCAGTTTTTTTGGCAAGAGCAGCCGTTAGGGCAGCCGATGCACTTGACTCCGTGTTTCTTTTGCTTGTGGATATACAGCACAGCCAAGCCAACGATCAAAGCAACGACTAAAATTACAAGAATGTTATCCATAGTAACTGCTCCTGATTAAATTATTTTACTTGCTCAGTGCGTACTCGGCAGCGAAGCTCTTGTTGGTCTTTCTGATCATCATGGCGATGATGAAAGCAAACACGACAACAGCGATGAGGCCGGGGAAGAAGCCTGCACCGACGGAGCCGGTAGTGATGAGCGTACCGATCTGGTATACGAGGAACGCAACGGTGAAGCCGGTTGCGAACTGAAGTCCGACGCCGCCCCAGAACCACTTGCGGTCGTTGATCTCGGAGTGCATTGCACCGAGAGCTGCGAAGCAAGGAGGAGTGTAGAGGTTGAACATCAGGTAAGCAAGAGCTGCGACCTTGGTGATCGCAAACACGCCTGCGACCTCTGCGCCTGCGCCCTGCATGAGCTCAAGGGAGTCGGTGTCGATGAGATTCTCAAGGCCGACAAAGCAGACAGCCAGAGTACCGACGACATTTTCCTTTGCGATGAAGCCGGTAACAGCTGCGGCTGCGAGCTGCCATGAAACAACGCCCACGATGGGAACGAGCAGGTAAGCAAACGGTCCCGCAACGGATGCGAGAATTGAGTCGCTTGCGACATCTGCAACTTCAAAGCTCCATGTGAAGGTCTGCATGACCTGAACAACGGTGTTGCAAACGAGGATGATGGTGAAAGCCTTTACGATGAAGGCCCAGCCACGGTTGAGCATATCCATGCACGCACGCTTGAGCGAGGGTACCTTGTACTCAGGCAGTTCAATGATGAAGAAGGACTTGCGTTGCTTGTAACCGACGATCTTGTTTATGAGAAGAGCGCCGAGGAGGATGAGTGCGATACCGACAAAGTACATGAGAGTACCGACCCAAGATGCATCGGCGAAGAATGCGCCTGCGAACAGGGAGATAACGGGGAGCTTTGCACCGCAGGGCATAAAAGTGGTCAGCATTGCGGTTGCACGACGCTCACGCTCATTACGGATGGTACGGCAGGCCATGATGCCCGGGATGCCGCAGCCGGTGCCGATGACGAAGGGGATGACGGACTTGCCGGACAGGCCGACCTTCTTGAAGATGGGGTCGAGAACGACAGTTGCACGAGCCATGTAGCCGCAATCCTCAAGCAGAGAGATGAGAAAGTACATGACCATGACGAGCGGTAGGAAGCCGACAACTGCGCTTACACCGCCGATGATACCGTCAACAAGCAGAGCCCGGAGAATAGGTGCGGAATTCTCAACGAGACCGGCGACCCATTCCTGGAAGCTTCCAAGCCAGCCAACAAGGTAATCTGCGATCCAAGGGCCTACCCAACCCTGGGAGATCTGGAACACAAGGAACATTACGCCTGCGAAAATGATAAGGCCTGCAATGGGGTGAGTAAGAACCGCATCGATCTTATCCTGTGCGTTCTTGTCCTTAGTCCGGACCTTACGGGTCTCGACTGCGGCAACGATCGTGTCAACAAAAGCGAAACGCTTTCTGTCCGCTTCCTCAACGATGTTCTTATCGGTCAGGTCGATATCACCCTGATGATAGGGAGCTTTCTGCTCCTTTCCGTTAAGAGCGGCAGCCGCTGCAACAACATCCTTAAGGCCGTCACCGGTAGTTGAGGTGGTGTTGAAAACAGGGCAGCCAAGCTTCTCGGACAGCTTCTTGACATCGATCTTGGTGCCCTTCTTCTCGTTGACATCGTGCTTGTTCAGTGCAACGACAACGGGAACACCGAGCTCGAGCAGCTGGGTGGTGAAGAACAGTGAACGGCTCAGATTGGTAGCATCGACGATGTTGATGATCGCATCGGGGTTCTCATTTCTTACATAAGAACTTGTAATGCTCTCCTCCGAGGTAAACGGTGACATGGAGTATGCGCCGGGCAGATCGACAGCGATCAGCTCAGCGTCACCGGCAAAATTCTTCTTGATGAGTGCTTCTTTCTTGTCAATGGTAACGCCCGCCCAGTTGCCGACCTTTTCGTTGCGGCCGGTCAAGGCATTATACATAGTAGTCTTACCACTGTTAGGATTGCCTGCAAAAGCAATTCTCATTTAGGTTTCCTCCTATTCCCTTTACTATTCTGTCAAGCCACCTTATGGTATGTACTCATTCGTTAGCTTACGCTAACCGCAGGGCAAAAAGACGGACCATTTGGTCCTGACTATTGCATCATCAAATGACAATAGCCTCGGCCAGCTGGTCGTCGATGCTGTATCTTCCGTCTTTTACCGATATCGTACAGCTTCCCCTTCTGCGGGAAACGACGGTTATCGGCTCTCCGCTGTAACAGCCGAGCGAGAACAGGAAAGCGTCCAGCTCCTCATCATCAGTGTCGATACGCCGGATGATGTACTCCTTACCTTCTTCTGATTTCGTCAAATTCATAAGATATCACCTGATTCAAATTCTCATTTAGTTGTGCAAAGCTAACTTGCGAACAATAAATTGATTAGCCTTCGCTAACTGTGTCTTATAGTAGCAGCACTATCTTTATTTGTCAAGCATTTTTTGCAGATTATTTTGAATTTCTATAACGCCTAATAATGGGCTTGACAAAGTTAAATCAAATGTATTATCATTTCCGTTAGCCGGAGGTAACATAGAATTTTCGAGCGCTTCCGACCGCAGTTTCTCTTTATGATGCGTGAAAGGGGTTTGTTATGGGAAACGGTATTGAAAATGCTATAATTATTGCTGTTATATTGATCATCGTCGTGCTTGGCCTTCTGCGTGCCAAAAAGCACTTCTCGGGCGGTGGCTGCTGCGAGACCGGAAGCAAGACCATCCGCACGCACAAGAAGCTTACCGAGCCCGTCATCGGCACAAGAATTTTGACCGTCGAGGGCATGACCTGCGAAAATTGCCGGGCAAGGGTCGAGAATGCGATAAACCACTACAACGGCGTTGTCTGCAAGGTCGATCTTAAGAAAAAGACGGCGACTGTTTCGTTCAGCCAGCCTATCGAGGATTTGCCCCTTAAGCAGACCGTCGAAAAGCTCGGCTACACCATCACTGATATCCGCTGAGCTTTGCCTTGTAAAATCTGCGGATTTGTGTTATGCTGTATCAACAAAGAAGGTGTTTGAATGGCATTACAGGAATCCGGGGAAATGTATCTTGAAACGATATATGTTTTGTCCCAGAAAAGCCGCTTCGTCCGTGCGATAGATGTCGGCGAATACATGGGCTATTCCAAGCCCAGCGTCAGCCGTGCCGTCGGTATTCTCAAAAGCGGTGGCTATATCACCGTTGACAAGGACGGGTTTATCACACTGACCGAGACAGGTCTTGAGCGTGCAACGACCATATATGAGCGGCACACGGTTTTGACTGCAATGCTTGTCGGCCTTGGTGTCGATGAAGAAACCGCCGCTGCCGATGCCTGCCGCATGGAGCATGTGATAAGCGACAAATCGTTCCAAGCTATAAAAACTCACATCGGAAGCAAAAAATGAGATGCAATTATTGTTGCGTCTCATTTTTTGTTCCAATATTTAAGTTGCGGCAGCATTGCCGACATATATGCCCTCACCAGCTCGGATGGGAAGCTTGCGTTTGACATATGCTCTGCGCAAAAATCAATAAGTGTATCCATGTCGGTGTAGGTGTATTTCCCATCGGTGTAGCACCACTTGCAGAAGTCCTCGTTGAACTCGCCGTCAGGCTCTCGGCTCGTGGTCTCGTCCTCGAGCGGCATCCCGCAGCACTGGCACACGAGCTTGTGCGGCGAGCCCAAAAGCGTGTTTATCGTCACATTGAAAAGCTTAGATAGCAGCTTCAGGGTCTCCGTATTTGGTGTGGTCTCTCCCGTTTCCCAGCGTGACACTGCCTGACGGGTGACGAACACCTTTTCGGCCAGCTCGTCCTGCGAAATCCCCATTTTCGTGCGCAGGTCAAATATAACATTCTTTGTTTCCATTCGTATCACCTCGGAAGTATTATAGCAGCCCACGCCGTGCTTGAAAAGCAACACGCTGTTGCTATTTCAGCGCTCACGCCGCTCGGCAAAGTAAATGCCCCGGTCCTTGAGCATTTCCGGGATGTCGTAAACGCTTTTGCCGTCGGTGTCTATCCTTGAGCACTCGCCGTAGTGTTCATCGGAGAATGTCTGCCATGCGGTCACGAGCGGCTCTGTGCGCTCGATGCCGTGCGCTTCAAAAAAGCCGTCGTACAGGTCTTTGTTGTGCGTGTAGATGTCAACGACATTGTACTTCCCCGCCATGATCTCGTCCTTTGAGGAGTGGCAGCCGAAGCCGAACTCGACCATGCCGTCGTTTATCAGGAGCTCCGCTGTTTCTTCGAGTATGGCGAGCACCGTTTCCTGCGTGCAGCCGTCGATGTAGTAAATGTCCTTGTGGAAGTACTCCAACTCCCCCGGGGCTGTCTCGGTTTCGTATTTGAAGTTCGTCGGCAGTTCGAGAATGAAGAACAGCGGCTCATTGTGGAGTGAGATAAAATGAGCAATGACCCGCTCTATCTTGTCCGCATCCACATTCGCCTGAAACCACGGCTCGTCGTATGTGTACCCCTCGCTCAGCTTTTCGGGAAACGGGACAGTGCAGCCCTGTTTGAGTTTCAGCATATCAGCACCTGCTCTTTCAAATCGATTCTTGTATCCTTTTGGCTATCTCTACACATTCGTCTACGCTATTAGTGAAAGCTGTCTCAAATGCTTCTGTGAAAACTTCGTAGATCATCATGCTGTCTTGCTCTGCGTCATTTTGAAATTTTGACGCTATCTTTTCGCTCTCGATATCGTATTCGTCCGGCGGGGTGCAAGCCAGTAGTTCTATCGGATCCCACTTGTCGATTTCCTTTTTTATGATACCAAAATTCATTTTATCTCTCCTGTTTGCACAGCTTCACTCAACATACAAATCTATTTGAATGGTAGCGTTCAAATAATCTACAATATTGAGAAAATCTCTTTCAAAATACAATGTGGGTTCAGTATTACCATCAAAAAATGGGACTATATCGAAAACAACTGTTCCTCCGTTTTCATCGCAGATTTTTTTGATATCCGGTAGTTTAGCAGATATTTTTTCCATTAACTCGTTCAATACAACACCCAAGTCCCATTCTTCTGTCTCTTCTGTTTTTAGCGTCCAAAAACCCTCAATATGCTTATTTGTCAAAGGTGATATTCGTGTTTCACTACGAGTTTTACATTCTGCCGGGACAATTCCTAAACGCTTTGTGATCGAGTACACATCAAAATCATTATCGAAAATCATGTGCATCTCTGCATAAATTGTGCAATGATTACTCACAGACTATCTCCTCCCTGTTTTCAGTCCATTTTCCCGCTTCCATTATATAGGTAACCGGCGGTCAAGTCAAGTTATCCCTGCCGCTCACGCTGTTTCCAGCAGACAAAGCCGTACATGTCGTTCAGGAAGAAGATAGCGAAGTTGACGACAACGGGGATGTATGCCGTGTCCTGCATGGAGGCCAGTACCCACATCCAGATGAGCACGAGGTCGTTTGCCGCATAGCCGAGGGCATAGTACGATGAGCGCAGCATCGTCAGCGACGCCGCCAAAAAGCTGGTCGTGACGGAAACGGTGCTTATAACAAGGTTTGGGGTGTTGAGGGCTTTTAAGATGAAGTAGAACACAAGCGTCACCGCCGCCGTGAACACAGCAAGGAGCGCAAAATGCTTGGCATGCAGCTTCGCAATGGCTACCTCTTGCCCGCTTTTGGACGGATTTTTCAGCCATGTGACCGTCGACCACACAGCCATGGGCAATGTCATGCCGAGGTAGGTTATCATTTCGCCCCAGTAGCGGAAGCGCCATGAGATGATACCGTAGAGAATGCTGAAAAATATCATAAGGATCTGCGCCCACACATTGCCCTTTGCTGCAAAAATGAGTGCGGTCACACCGATGCTCACCGCAAGCAGCGTCAGCAGGTCAAGCTTATCTCCAACGGCATTCGATATTATAACGATGGCAAGCGATGCCATCCAAAGCAACCATTCCCGTTTTGTCAGGTTCTTTATCGGATTTGTAAGCACGTTAAACCCCCTAAAAAAAACGCCAGCGTTTTCCGTCTTCTAAGACCTAACGGCGGAAAACCTGACGCTTATCGGCTCCACCCGGTGGCGAAGCAGTGCGGTTTTATTATTTTGTGCTGTCATTGTACGATATCATAGTGTACTTGTCAAGAGGTGGCACATGCTGCATTACAGTCATTGTTCCCCAACAGATATTAGTGTTATTCAAAATCTATAACATCTTTGCCGAACAGCTTTCCGTTCCTTTCTTCCAACTGCGTGTTATGAGAAATAATCGTATGGAATATGAGGCAAACCTGTTTGCATCGCAAGTATCGCTTCCTGATGATGCTTTTCTTGAACTCGTTGAGCGTGGCTTCAGCGCCCATCAAATCGTACAAACGCTTAATTCAGATATTAACCTTGTTGCCCTAAAGGCAGATATATTGATTTCACAAGGTCATCCACTTTGCCCGCAAGAGCATCGCAACAACTTTCTCAGATATGACAAATGATGAAATAGTGCCTGCACTTAATGGTTCTGTGCAGGCACTTTTGTTCGATTTATGATAATTGATGTGCTTTTACATAACAAAGTGATATATTAAGTCAGGTTAATATAACTTGCAGGTTTCAGCAGGTAGTCCGTATCTGCCTTGCCGTTTTGCGTAAATATGATTTGATCGTTCTGCACATGGAGCTCGTCGTCAAGGACGGCGATGTTTTCCCAGTGCGAGCGGAGGTAGGGGTAATCGAGGTCAAACTCCGAGACTGCGGGCAGCATCGCCGGATACAGCGCCGACTTGAGCCGCTTTAAGCCGCTGAGCGTTGTCTCGGACACGCCGCCGTCAAGCCGGACGCAGACAGCGCCGTTTTCGAGCGCCTCGAACGGCGGCTCGGCGCTCTGCGGCAATATCCTGCTGACTGCGGGCAAGATAATATTCGCCCAGCCGACCTTGCTTAGGTACAAATACTCGGCTCGCCGCCGCAGCTTCTGCTCGGTATCGTCGTGCGTGGGGTCGATGTTCAGTCCGGCAAAGTACAGATCCCAGCCGGACGCACTCTGCTCAATGCCGACCGTCATGTTGACATTCACGAGCCTTTGCGAAACGCTCCGCCCGAGAGTGAGCAGTCGCTGCGCCATATCGTCAAGCTCCTCGTCCAAGCTGTGGCAGCTTATCCGCAGATAAAAGCTGCCCCGAAAGCGCCCGTCGTGATCCTCATCGGTCTGCGCAAAAACGGCCGCCTCAAGGTCGTGCCGGCGGAACTGCCCCATGTCTATGCGCCCTTCGAGCGCAAACAGTTTTTTAAGCACCTGCTGATATTCCCGAGCCGAGCCCATGTGCGGCGCAAGCTCGCCGTCGGCATACGCCGGGTAGTCGCATGACGCATGGAAGGGCGTGAGCCCCATGGTGAACACGGGGTCATACATCAGCCTCCGGTCGTATGCACGAAGGCTCTTTTTGTCGTAAACAAGGTCGCTTTTAACATCGCCCAGCACGGAAATGTCGAAAATCTCGTCGTCTTTGATGTGTGCTTTTGCTATGCCATCCAAGCCCTTGAGGGCTTTTTCACGGCAGCGCCACGAAAGAACGCACGCCTCGCCGAATGAGCGCTCTACGAACGAATACAGCTCCGCCGCAAGGCCGAGCACCTCGCTCTCGGTCAGCCCGAAATACTGCCCGTCGAAAACGAGCGTCCGGCAGTCAATGATGCGCCCGAACGAGTCGGATGTTGGGATTATAACAGCACCTCCGTTTAACTCACTGCTTATTTGTAGTTATACACGATGGTTGCTCGGTCGATGGAGTCGTTGTCGCGGTCGATGGCGATGTCGCTCCACTGGGCTTTTGTGCCCTTGTAATTGATGGTCAGCTTTAGATTGCTGTCGAGCAGCAGGGCGCTTGAGCCGATGCTCTTGACGCTTGTCGGAATGGTGATGCTCGTGAGGTAGCGGCAGTCGCAGAAGCACAAAACGGGGATGGCGGTCACGCCATCGGGAATGACGATGGAGGTCAGACAGGTGCTTCTGAATGCGCCCTCGCCGATGGTCTTGAGACCTGCCGGAAGGGTGAAATTCTTAAGATGGGTGCAGCCGCTGAACGCTTCCTTGCCGATACTCTGGAGGGTGGTCGGCAGTGTGACGCTTGCGAGATTGCGGCAGCCTGCGAAGGTCATGAAGCCGATACTCTTTAAGCCATCGGAGATAACGATGCTCTCGAGGTTTTCGCAGAAATGGAAGGCCTCATCGCCGAGACTGCCGAGCTTGTCGGGCATGGTGACGCTTTTGAGCATGGTGCAGCTTTTAAAAGCTTCCTTGCCGATGCTGTCAAGGCTGCCGGAGAATGTGACGGTACGAAGACTGTCACAGCCGCTGAACGCATAGTCGCCGACGCTCTTGAGCGAGGCGGGGGCGGTGAAGGAAACGAGAGTGCTTTCGGAAAATGCCTTGCTGCCGATCTTCTCAAGATCCTTGGGCAGAGTGAAACTGCCGGAGAAGGCGCAGCCGTAGAACGCCTCGTCACCAATGACCTTGACGCTGTCGGGGACGGTGAAAGAGACGGTGCTGACAACGCCGGGCAGACAGCTTAAAAGCTCGGTCATGTCCTTGGTGTAGAGAACGCCGCCGACAACGCAGTAGTAGGGGTTTGCCTCGCTGACGATGTAGCCGGTGAAGCTTTTGCAGTCACGGCAAATGCTTGCACCGATGCTCTTGACGGATGCGGGGATAGTCAGCGTCTTGAGCCGGCTGCAGCCGATGAATGCACTGTCGCCGATGCTCTCAAGACCCTCGGGCAGGGTGATCGTCTCAAGATCGATAAGCTGCGCAAAGGCGGCGCTGCCGATGCTCTTGAGGGTGCTCGGCAGGGTGATGCGCTTGAGACCCTCTGCGGCCGAAAATGCGGAATTGCCGATGGTCTCGACACCCTCGGGGATGACGATGCTGCTAAGGCTCATGCAGAACTGGAACGCACGCTCGCCGATGCTCTTGACGGAGGCGGGAATGGATACGCTCGAGAGCGACTCGCAGCCTTCAAAGGCGCAGCTGCCGATGCTGGTCACGCCGTCGGAGATAACGACCTTGCTGAACGACTTCTTCCAGGGCACCTTGTTTTTGCTGCTGTCACGGTTGTCGTAGTCGTACATTTTGCCGCTGCCGCTTATGTAGAGCGTGTCGCCGTTGATCTTCCACTCGACATTATCACCGCACTTGCCGCCCTTGGACGGGTCGGGCACGGTCACGCTCACGCTACGGCTGTATGCCGAGGTGACATTGTTTTTGTTGACAACGGCGACGGCCTTTATCTTGTAGTAATAGGTCACGCCGAGGGATGCGCCGTTGTTGTTATAGCTGGTTTTGGTCGTGCTGTCGTAGTATTTAAAGTTCTTGCCGTCCGTTGAACGGTAGATCCAATACTTCGCTGCGCCGGAAACGCTGCCCCAGCTGAGCAGCGGCTTGTTGTTTGCGTTGAGCTCAATGCTCAGGTCGGGCGCTGCCGGAACACGCTTTATGCTCTTTGCCGTGCTCATTGCGGAGTTTGCGTAGGAGGTCACGGCGCACACGGCCTTGACCTTGTAGTAGTAGGTCGTACCGATGCTGGTGCTGGAGTTTTTGTAGCTTGTGTTCTTTGTGCTGTCGTAGTATTTAAAGTTCTTGCCGTCTGTCGAGCGATAGATCCAGTACCTGTCGGCGCTCTTGACCGCATCCCATCTGAGCATGGGGCGGCCTGCGGAGGTGGTGATCTTCACGATGGGGGCCGTTAGCGTGGTGAACAGATTTTTGCTGCCGCTGAATGCCGAGGACACATTCTTGCCGTTCACGACGGCGACGGCCTTTACCTTATAGAAATACACCGTGCCGGATGCTGCGGCGTTGTTGGTGTAGCTGAGCTTGGTGGTGCTGTCATAGTACTTGTAGTCGCCGCCGTTTGTCGAGCGGTAGATCCAGTATTTCGACGCACCGTCAACGGCCTTCCACTTAAGCTGCGGCTTGCCGTTCGTGCGGTAGATGCTCAGGCTCGGTGCTGCGGGCTTGCACTGAATGCTCTTTACATTGCTGTAGCCGGATGCAACATTTTCACCGTCGGACACGGTGACGGCCTTGACCTTGTAGTAGTAGGTCGTGCCGATATTGGTGCTGGAGTTTTTGTAGCTTGTGTTCTTTGTGCTGTCGTAGTATTTAAAGCTCTTGCCGTCTGTGGAGCGATAGATCCAGTACTTGTCCGCACCGATTATCTTCGTCCAGCTTATCATCGGCTTGCCCGCCGAGGTGGTGATGCTGATGGTGGGGGTGGAGACGGTCAGGTTGCCGTAGTGCATCTTTGCCTTGGTAAGGCTGGTGTTGCTGCTGTCGACCTTGACGAGCTTCCACTGCCTCTGCGTACCTGCGTAGTACACATCGGTGAGCTTATCGCACTTGACGGTGCAGTAGCTGCCTATCTCGGCAAGGCTCACGGGCAGACGCAGCGTTTTCAGGCTGCTGCAATCGTAGAAAACATCGGCACTCAGAACCTTCACGCCCTCGGGTACGGTCATCTCGGTGAGGCTCGTGCAGTAGGCAAAGGCGAAATCGCCGATGCTGTCGAGCTTGCTCGGCAGCTTGATGCTCTTGAGGTTCTCGCAGGCGTAAACAGAGAACCTTTCGAGTGTCGTCACACTTGTCGGGAGCGTGAGGGAGGTGAGCTTATTGCAGGACGAAAATGCGTCGCTGCCGATGACCTTGACCCCGTCGGGAACGGTGAAGGCCGTGCCTGCCTTGCTCTCGGGATAGCGGACGAGCGTGGTCATGCTCTTGCTGTAAAGCACGCCGTCTTTTGCGCAGTAGCTTGCGTTCTTGTCGCTGACGGTGATGCTCTCAAGTGCGTGTGCAAGACCGAGCATGTTTCCGTCAAGGCCGCTCACTTTGCTGCCGAAGCTCACGGCGGTCGCCGCCGTCAGGCCGTCAAACATTGCGCCGCTTACCTTGGTCACACCGTCTGCCACGACGACGCTTTTGATCTCCTCGCCGTGCTTTTTCCACGGTGCGGGGTTGTCGCCGTCGTAGTAGGCCATCTCGCCGGTGCCGGAGATGGTGAGTGTGCCGTCCTTGAGCGCCCATGTCACGCTCTTGCCGCAGCTGCCGCCGACGGGTTCGTTATCGGCGAGGGCCGGTGCCGGAAGAAGCGACACGAGCATGCACAAAACGAGTGCGATGCTGAGTAGTCGTTTTTTCATGATTTCTCCTCCTGTGTTTGTTGTAAAACTGTTTGCACAAGCTGTCACAAAGCTTGCTTTCACTATATATATGTCCGCACGGGACCGTTTGGGGACAGGTATTTTAAAAAAACTTAATTTTCCGTTAATTGACTTTGGAAGAAAATCGTTATATGCTATTCAGAGTGAAATCGGAAAGGGTGGCGGCAAATGGAAAGCAAAAGATATTCTTACAGGTACAATGCGTGGTTCGGCTCGATAGTCTCGCAGGCGAAGCTTCTAAGCGGGCAGGCGGGACTGCTTCCGGAGCTGTACTACGACTTTCTGTACCGTGACGGCAGACGCACGGCGATAGCAATGGCGGGCGGCGGCTCAAGCTTTAATGACGCTGCGCAGTGCGTGAAAGCGCTCGGCAGGGCAAGGCTCGTTCCGGCGTACGATGCCGTCTCGGGCGGCTATGCGATAAGCTTTGACGGCGGCAAATTTTCCGTTGACGCAGCGGAGTATGACGAGGACGGCTTTGTGCATTTCCTCGAAACTCTCGGGCGTGAATATGTCCTGACCGAGAGCTTTGCCGACCCTGCCGACACGGTTGCCTTGCTGGTCGTAGAAGAAGCACAGTGTCTTGCCGTTGGTCGTCTGGGCGAGAATCTGCGTGCCGTTGAGCAGGTACTTGGTTGTAGTCGAGCCTACGGTTTTGCTTGTGCGGATGCCCTCGGAATCGTAGGTGTAACTAAGGGTCGTTCCACCTTTTTCAGCCGTTGTAAGCTGCCTGCCCTGCTGCGTCCAACTCACAGGAAGTGATTAAATCATGCTTTTATCCTACCATTATCCCCCGATTTCGTCAACATTTAAAAAGAGCAGATAGGCGTTTGCCTATCTGCTCTAGGTGGTTAGTTTCGCTTTTACACGAAGAAAACAGTCCATTGTGTCTCCTCAAAAATCCTTATCCACCGGCAGGAGCGGCCAGACTGTGTACAGGTCGCAGTCGATGTGGTCATCGGTCAGCGAAGTGCCGAACAAGTCATCGTCGGACATGAAATCCGTCATTTTTACCTGTGGGTTATTGCCGTTGCCGAGCACGACCACAAGTACGCCATCGTTCACCGTTATGCAGTGTCCGTGCATTTTCGATGCGGTGCTCGTGCCGGTGTTGTATTTTTCGAGCGCCCGCCACTCATCGAATGTCGCATTGCTTTTTTGCAGCTCATCGAGCGTTTTGGCCATGGCGTCATGCCCCACGACCTCATCCAAAATGAGACACTTTGCTATCTCGAAGCTGTCGGGGTCAAAGAACACGAACGCCCTTGAGCCGTCGTCAAACAGCAGCACCGCATAGGGTTTGTATGACTGCCTGTACTCCTGCGGGGCACGCACGCACTCGGCCTTGAATCGCTCGGCAAGCTCCTTGAGCGTGTCAAATCGACACACGCCGTTTTCATCGACCAGCGTGTCTTTGAGCTCGCTGTCGTACACCTCGCTCACCAACTCCTGCGCCGGTGTGGTGTTGTCGTATAGTATTCCAACTTCATTCATTCTTAATAAAATCCAGACTATCAACAAGCCAACAGGGATTATCAACAGCAAAATACGGTATTTTTTCATGATGCCACCTCAGCTGTATATCACGAAGAAAACCGTGTTACACGCTTTTCCACATGAGTTTTTGTCAGTCCCAATCCACGAGTTTCCATCAAAAAGCACTTGATTATACCTAGATGGATTACTTCCAGGCTTGTCAGCCCAAGAGCCATCTGACAAACGAACTGCAAAATGATAATCTGTATAATCGCCATAAAACCAGTTTGATGAAGGAATGGTATATCCGGCAATCAATGTACAGCCTTCAGGCACATTACCTACTTGATCATAATTGTAATAGGTGCTATATTTCAAATTAGCCGATCTCAAATCAGTCTCTACACCTTTTTTCAAATCATTCACGCTCGAAATATTGCCATTTCCTCCGCCATATGACTGTCTGTATCCCGGATCGACAAAGCAATCTGGAGTGTTCATACCTGCATAAGACAAAGCATACTGATAACAGTTTTGCCTTTCATTCTTACAGTCAATATAATCGGATGGTGGTTTTGAAGTGCTCTTTGACGAGCACCCTGACAGCGAAGCAACTATACCTACGACCAAAGCGACTCCTAATAGCACACCCCAAAAGTGTCCCGTAGGGTCATCCCGCATGACGGGGTTGTTTTCGCAGTATGCGAACATATTTTAGCCGAGAACGCCCTCGTTTAACTGGCCGTCAGCATTGATGAAGCGACCTACTTCGGGGTCGTAGTAACGAGACTGGAGGTAATAAAGGCCGGTTTCAGCATCGTAGTAGTAACCACGGTAGCGGAAGGGGTTTTGAGTGCCGACGGAGTTTGCGGTGGTATCCTTAAGCTCCATGAGCTTGCCCCAAGCATCGTAGGTGTAGGTTACGACGAGCTTGCCGGTGGAGGCATCGGCAAGGGCTATTACATCACCTTGTACATTGTAGATGTAATAGTAAAAATTATTCTTTCCGTCGGCCATGCCGACACGGTTGCCCTGCTGGTCGTAGAAGAAGCACAGGGTCTTGCCGTTGGTCGTTTGGGCGAGAATCTGCGTGCCGTTGAGCAGGTACTTGGTCGTATTTGTGCCGTCGCTCTTGCTGGTTCGGATGCCCTCGGAATCGTAGGTGTAACTAAGGGTCGTTCCGCCTTTTTCTGCCGTTGCAAGCTGCCTGCCCTGCCATGTCATACCCCAACCACGGTAAAGTGTCGGATTGCCTATCTTGTCATACTCAATACTCTCATTGCCGT
>OJPD01000027.1_pt1 | contig 120458 bp, 112 predicted proteins | sample 1598371 | NCBI WGS metagenome assembly OJPD01 (sample SAMN03922478, study PRJEB24848) | human gut metagenome | isolation source: stool sample | host: Homo sapiens | place: Germany | collected 2010-11
GCGCACTCGGCGCAGCAGAGTATGCACGCCAGAAGGGTCTTGCAAAGAAGTAATTCGCTAATACATAGCTGAATTCCGATTTTTCGAAAGGAGCATATGTTATATGTGCAAAATTTGCAACATTTGCAAAAAGACCGTTAAGCTGTCTGCGGCTGCAGTTGGCATCCTTTTCGTAGTTTACTTCTGGAACCTCGATCAGAAGCTGCTCGGCTGGGCGTATCAGCAGGTCAATAAAATGTTCGACAGAAAGCCTGCCAACATTAATTTCTAAGTTTAAGCGTTACACCGGTATTTGCTCTGCAAATACCGGTGTATTTTTATGTGCAAAAAAGCCGGCCTGTTTCCAGACCGGCTATTTGCCTATATAATTCAAATTTTCTTCCACTTTGCGCCGTTGGGAATATCGGTGACTTCGATACCGGCGGCCTTGAGCTCGTCACGGATGCGGTCAGCCTCGGCAAAGTTCTTCGCCTTCTTTGCTGCTGCACGAGCCTTGAGCTTTTCTTCGATCTCGGCATCAGCCTCGCCCGACTCGGAGATGACCGTGAATTCGGTATTGCCCGAAACGGCATGCTTTTTAAGCTCCTCACGCTTTGCATCGGCCTTCTTAATGAGGTCAAGACCCAGAACACGGTCAAAGTCTGCAATAACGGCAAGCTTGGTGTCGTCGTTGGTCTTGTACTTGAGAACATCATAAAGCGCCGTGACCGCAAGGGAAGTGTTGAGGTCGTTATCCAGTGCAGCGCAGAATTTGTCTTTGAGCGCCTTGGCCGCATCTTCGTCAACTGCTTCACCGGTGGGCTTAAGACCTGCAATGCGGGCTATGAGCTTGTTGTAGGTCACCTGCGCATTGTCAAGGTTCTCCCAGGAGAAAACGAGCGATTTGCGGTAATGGCTCTGCAGACAAAACAGACGGTAGGCGAGGGGGTCATATCCTTTTTCTTCGAGCAGGCTCACGGTGAGGAACTCGCCCTTGGACTTCGACATTTTGCCGCTACCCGTGTTAAGGTGCATGACATGCATCCAGTAGTTGCACCACTTGTGACCAAGGTAAGATTCGGACTGTGCTATCTCGTTGGTGTGGTGGGGGAATGCATTGTCGATGCCACCGCAGTGGATATCAAGATCCTCGCCAAGGTGTTTCATTGAAATGCCCGAGCACTCAATGTGCCAGCCGGGGTAGCCTACGCCCCAAGGCGAATCCCACTTAAGCGCCTGATCTTCAAATTTGGACTTTGTAAACCAAAGCACGAAGTCGTTTTTATTGCGCTTGTTGGTGTCCTCCTCAACGCCCTCACGAACGCCGACTGCAAGGTCATCCTCGTTAAAGTCGTTGAAAATGTAGTATCTGTCGAGCTTAGATGTATCAAAATACACATTACCGCCCGCAAAATACGCATATCCCGTGTCCATGAGCTTGGTGATTATCTTGATATACTCATCGATACAATTAGTTGCAGGCTCAACAACATCTGGTGTCTTGATATTGAGTTTTGCGCAGTCGGAGAAAAATGCGTCGGTGTAAAACTTGGCTATCTCCATGACCGACTTATGCTCGCGCTTTGCGCCCTTGAGCATCTTGTCCTCGCCCTCGTCGGCATCACTCGTGAGGTGGCCGACATCGGTTATGTTCATGACACGCTTGACATTGTAGTCGGCATAGCGCAGATATTTCTCAAGTATATCTTCCATGATATACGAGCGCAGGTTGCCTATATGTGCAAAATGGTATACCGTAGGCCCGCAGGTGTACATCTTAACGATATCGGGGTGATTCGGTATAAAATCTTCCTTTTTACGGGTAGCGGAGTTATACAGCTTCATATTCATTCTCCTTATGTTTTATCTCAGTCGCAGCGCTTAAAAACATTGATGTTTTTAACGAAGTATTCAGCGCCGGAGTACAAAGTCGAAATTACGATAAGTGCCGAGCAGACAGGGGGGATGACCTCCTTAAAGGGAACCCAAGGTTCTGCAACAACAATGAGAAGGCCGAGCGTGACCATGGTGATAAAGGTCTTTATCTTGCCAGACCATGCTGCGGCAATGACCGTACCCTGCTCAACGGCGAGCAGACGCAGACCCGAAACACCGAACTCACGCAGCAGTACGAGAGCTACCACCCAGCCGGGCATCGTGTTGTTATCGACAAAGTAACACATTGCGGTGAGTACGAGCATCTTGTCAGCCAAGGGATCCATAAACTTGCCGAAATTCGTCACCTGATTGTACTTTCTGGCAATCTTGCCGTCGATAAAATCGCTCAGACAGGCGATGATATACACGGCCAGCGCCCAGTAGGTGTACCCCATATAAAGCAGCACCATGAAAACTGGCACAAGGATTATTCTCATTATGGTGATCTTGTTAGCAGTAGTATTCATACACAGACCTCCTCGCCGATAAGATTTCCGTCGTCAGCTACGGCAGTAATATTAACATACACTATATTGCCCTCGCCGCCGTCGCCGTCAAAGAATACGAGCCCGTCAATATCCGGTGAATCATAGCAGCTCCTGCCGACCCACATTTGGGAATCCTCATCGTAGTCAAGACACAGGACCTCAAGGGCCTTGCCGATGAGCGAAGCATTGAAATCATCCATAACGCCGGCCTGTATCTCCATTATGAGATCGGCTCTGCGCTGTGCCTCCTCAGCATCGACATGCGGCATCTTCGCCGCCGGAGTACCATCCTCAGGGGAGAAGGGGAATACGCCCGCACGCTCAATTTTGGCCTCTCTAAGGAAACTGCAAAGCTCTTCAAATTCTGCATCACCCTCGCCGGGCAAGCCAGAGATAAGGCTCGTGCGGAGTACAACGCCGGGGATACGCTCACGAAGTTCTTTAAAGAGCTTGCGGATATCGTCGCCCGTGCCACGGCGGTTCATCGATTTAAGTATATCGTTATTTATGTGCTGAATGGGAATATCCAAGTATTTGACGATCTTTTCGTTGCTTGCTATCTCGTCGATGAGCTCGTCGTCAAACTGGTCGGGGTACAGGTAGTGCAGTCTTATCCACTCAACACCGTCAATTTCCGCAAGCCGTCTGCACAGCTCGGCAAGGCAGCGCTTACCGTAAAGATCTGTGCCGTAGCGGGTGATATCCTGCGCAATGACGATGAGCTCCTTAACGCCGTGCTCGGCAAGCTCACGAGCTTCTTCAACAACATTCTCAATTTCTCTCGAACGGTATCTGCCCCTTATGTAAGGAATTGCGCAGAAGGCGCAGAAATTGTTGCAGCCCTCGGCAATGCGCAGATACGCCCAGCTTGGTCCGGTGCTAACGACCCTCGGTGTTTCCTCAACGGGGGCATTTTTGTCGCCAAATCTTAATACGCTCTCGTTATTGAGCGCCTTCGTGACGGCCTCAACGATATCGCCAAAGCTGCCGACACCCAAAACGGCGTCAATTTCAGGAAGCTCCTGCATGACCGTGTCCTGATAGCGCTCGGCAAGGCAACCCGTAACGATAATTTTTCCGAGTTTGCCAGCCTTTTTAAGCTCCGCCATCTCCAAAACGGTGTCTATCGCTTCGCTTTTGGCAGCGTCGATAAAGCCGCAGGTGTTAATGATGACGGCATCGGCACCATCCGGCTCTGGAACGAGAGTGTAGCCCGCTTCGCTCAAAAGATATAGCATTTGTTCGCTGTTTACGAGGTTTTTCGCACAGCCGAGTGAGATAAGAGAAATTTTCCTGTCCATTAGTTTCCCTCTTGCAGAGTATAATTATTAAGTGCGTGTTTTATCTGATCCCATGTGTAGCCACGCCGAAACAGCGCATCCGTGACCTTCTTGACCTGCGCACGGTCATCGGGATCGGTAAGCCTTGAGCGGAGAAAGCGCTCAAGCTTGTCGTCCTGCTCGGGCATCTGCTCCAAGGCATCTTCCCAAATCTCGCGGTCAATGCCGTGGCGGTTTAGCTCTTGTCTGATGCGTGTGATGCCGTAGCCCTTTGCCGCATAATGACGCACGATCGAACCTGCGTAGCTTTCGTCGTTTATAAGCCCCATCTCGCACAGCCAATCGGCGCAGTATTCTGCATTTTCAGGCGTTTCACCCTTTTCAATAAGCCGCTTAAACATCTCCTTGCGAGACATCGGCCGAGTATTTATTATACGCAGCGCCCGTGATTTTGCAAGCGAAAGAGAGGAGGCGGATAAAAAAGCGTGAAATTCATCATCTTCCAACTCCAAGCCTGCGTGTAGGAATTTATCCGTCACAACTCCCAGCGAGGTCTTGACCTGTGTGCCGTCGTCAAAAATGACGGTGAAGCGCTCCGGTGAGGTCTGCTTCAGCTCAAGAATTTTCACAGGGTTCAGCCTTCAAAATCGTCCGCAGAAATGTCAACGGCTCTTCCTGCGGCCTGAGCGGCCTTGCGAGCCTGCGGAGACATGAGCTTGTATGCATTATCTCTTATCTGCTGTTCGATCTTATTGCATATTTCGGGGTTGTTCAGCAGATAGGTCTTGGTGGCGTCTCGACCCTGAATACGCTGATCGCCGACGGTGAACCAAGCACCGGCCTTGTCGATAAGCTCAAGCTTTACGCCGAGGTCAACTATCTCGCCGACCTTGGAGATGCCCTCACCATAGATAATGTCAAACTCCGCCTCTTTGAACGGGGGAGCACACTTGTTCTTGATGACCTTTGCTCTGGTACGGTTGCCGATCATCTCGTTGCCGGACTTGAGGGTCTCGATTCTTCTTACATCGATACGCACGGATGCGTAGTATTTAAGCGCAAGACCACCGGGTGTGGTCTCGGGATTGCCGTACATAACGCCGATCTTCTGACGGAGCTGGTTTATAAATATAACGGTACAGCCGTTTTTGGAGATAGCACCTGCCAGACGACGCATAGCCTGCGACATGAGCCTTGCAAGCGCACCGACGACCGAGTCGCCCATCTCACCTTCGAGCTCAATGCGAGGGATAAGAGCTGCAACCGAGTCGACCACGACGACATCAACTGCGCTCGAGCGCACGAGGCTTTCTGCGATGTCGAGCGCCTGCTCACCGGTGTCCGGCTGAGAAATGAGCAGACTGTCAATGTCAACGCCGAGAGCTCTTGCGTAAGCAGGCTCAAGGGCGTGCTCAACATCGATGTAAGCAGCTTCGCCGCCGGCCTTCTGAGCTGATGCAACAACATGCAGAGCGAGTGTGGTTTTGCCCGAAGCTTCGGGTCCGTATATCTCAACGATCCTGCCCTTGGGAACGCCGCCGATGCCTAATGCAAGGTCAAGGGAGAGCGAGCCTGTGGAAAGAGCCTCAACATTAACGGGAATATCATCGCCAAGACGCATGATTGCGCCCTTGCCGTAGTTTTTCTCTATCTGGGCAATACAGGTCTCAAGCGCCTTCTTCTTGTCGCTGGCCTGACCCGGGGTGGAGATGGGAGTTTTTTTCTTTTCAGCCATTGTAGTTCACCTCATGTATGATCAAAATTCGTTTTTCCATTTTCCTATGACGACACGCTCAACGCCGAGAGTGTCCCTGACAGTCTGCACCGCAACATATCCGGCATCAAGCAGCATTTTCTTGACTGCGTCCGCCTGACCTTCGCCGACCTCAAACATCATCATGCCGTTCGGGCGCAGGGTGATGGTCCAGTATTTAATGATGGCGCGGTAGAAATCAAGCCCGTCCTCGCCGCCGTCAAGCGCACCGAGCGGTTCATGATCCCTGACCGAGCAATCGAGCGTCAAGATTTCTTCGCTTGCAATATACGGCGGATTGGACGCAATAATATCGAATGTCCCGATGCTCATCGGCGGCCATGTCCTTGCATCGGCGTGGATGGTAATAATACGAGAAGCAAGCTTATTGTCTTTTATGTTTTTGCGGGCGATATCGAGTGCGGGGAGGCTTATATCTGCGGCCACGACACGCGCTGCCGGAAGCTCGGATGCCACCGCACAGGCGATGCAGCCGCTTCCGCAACAAAGATCAAGCACTCTGCCCTTCATGCCAAACGCCTTTACAGCTTTGACTGCGCAGGCAACGAGAACCTCGGTGTCCATCCTTGGTATCAGAACATCGGGCGTTACGGTGAAGGGAAGGCCGTAGAATTCCCAAGAGCCCGCAATATAAGCAAGCGGCTCGCCCTTGAGCCTGCGTTCCAGCATTTCTTCGGCCTTTACCTCGATCTCCTTGGATGTGTACAGATATAGATCACGCAGCAGCTCCTCGGTTGTTTTACCGGCAGCGGCGGCAAGCAGTGTCCGAGCCTCGAGTCCGTATGCCTCAACGCCGCAGTCACGAAGCTTCGTTCGCACGGCAAAATATATATCGTTATATGTCTTTGGCATTTTACATTATCCTTACCATTTGTCGCTTCCGGCTTCCTCGGGGATGACCAGCTCAAGAGCACGTATGGCGCACTCTATCATCGAGTCGTCCGGCTCGTTGGTCGTGATGCGCTGAAGCTGCCTACCCGGCCACGAAAGGATAGAGGACAGAACATTGTCATGCCTTCCGACCCAGCGGTTTATCTCGTAGCTCACGCCGACAACAATGGGAAGAACAAGGAACTTGACACCCATTCTCGCCCAAGTGTCGCTGATCTTTATAAACGAGCCGACAATGATACTTATGATGATGACCACGAACAGGAAGCTCGTGCCGCATCTCGGATGCAGCCTGTCCTGCGGGCGCACATTCTCAACCGTGAGCGGCAGGCCCTTTTCATAACAGAAAATGGTCTTATGCTCAGCGCCGTGATATGCAAACAGGCGCTTCATATCCTTCATTTTGGAGCACAAAATGAGGTAAGCAAAGAAGATTATTAGCTTTAGTATGCCCTCAAACAGCGTTCTCAAGTAGAAATCCGCTTTGACGGCGGGGAAGAGACCCACAATAAATGTTGGTAGAAACAGGAATAGCAGCAGGGACAGCCCGATGCCCAGCACAACTGCGATGCCGATTATGAGCTTTTGCGCAGTCTCATCGGAGAAGTGCTTTTCTATCCAAAGGTCAATTTTGTCCGGATCCTCCTGCATATCCTCGGGAAGCTGCTCTGCCGAGAACGACAGCGCCTTAACGCCGTTTATCATCGAGGAGATAAAACCGACGACACCTCGAATGAGCGGCCAAGCAAGAACAGGGGAGATATCCTTAAACGGTCTTACATCCTCAACTTTTTCAACGAAGCCGTTTTCGTTCCTGCAAACGATCGCACGCTTCTTCGGGCCGAGCATCATGATACCCTCGATGAGAGCCTGACCCCCGATGGATGTTTTGAATTGTACGGAGTTTTTATCTTTTTGATTTGCCATATTTGCCTCAGTTCTCTGACAGCGGCAGCTTGATTTGAGCAAGGCAGCCGCCGCCTTGTGCGTTGGAAATTGTGAAAATACCGCCGTGGCGGGTAATTATCTCATTGCAGACGGCAAGTCCGATGCCGCTGCCTCGGTTTTTGGAGCTGCCCTTGTAGAATTTCTCCATCACGTACGGCAACTCATTTTCGGGGATGCCATGTCCATAGTCACGGATGCCGATGACGACATAGTCATCCTCGAGATTGATCGATGCGTCGACTACCTTACCGTCGCCGCCGTGCTTTGCGGCATTGTCAAGCAGGTTCAAAAACACCTGCTTTAGCCGCTCCGGGTCACCGGAGATAAGCGGGATGTCATACTCGGGCGTATTGTAATTAACTTCGATGCCCGCCTCACGCATGAGATTGCCGTATGTAAACAGTGAGTCCTCAAGCTCAGCAGCTATATCCACAAGCTCGATGCGAAGATTAAATCTGCCGTCCTGTATCCTTGTAAACTCCAAAAGATCGGCGACCATGCCGGTGAGCCTTTCCGACTCCTTCTGTATTATCTTAACGCCACGCAGCGAGTCACCCTCTACCTTGGGATCGTATTGCAGAGTCTCGCTCCAGCCCATTATGGCGGTCAGCGGCGTTCTTAGCTCATGCGAAATCTGCGAAATAAACTCGGTCGTGGTCTTGTCGGACAGAGCTATTTTTGACGACATGAGGTTAATTTCGTCCGTGAGCTGGCCTATCTCGTTATCGGCCTGCTTGGGTACCTGCGTGCCGTAGCTTCCGGCTGCAATGTGCTTGGCAGACTCGGTGAGCGACTGGATAGGTTTGCTGACATAGTGGTCAAACCAAATGTTCACGGCAATAATATAAGCGCCGATAAGGCAGGCCAAAATGACCGATGCAACGATAAAACCGTTTGCAGCAAGAGCTATGAAGCAGGCTGTCAGTATTACCGCAGCTATGCTTGACACAAGCAGCTGCAGCTTAAGATCCTTAAAAAACATTTAACACTTCCAAAGGAAAATTAGTAGCCCCATTTGTAGCCGAAGCCCCAAACGGTGGTCAGATACTCGGGCTCGGTGGGGTCAGCTTCGATCTTGATGCGCAGGCGGCGGATGTTTACATCGACCGTCTTGAGCTCACCCGAGAAATTGTCGCCCCAAACGGCCCTGAGAATATCGTCTCTGGACATGGCCTTGCCCGGGTTTTCCATAAACAGCTTCATGAGCTGGTATTCGATCTGCGTAAGCTTCAGGCGCTTGCAGTCTTTTTCGAGCGTGCGGTTTCTGGTGTTGAGGATAAACGGACCGCTTGTTATCTCAAAGCTGGGTTTATCACTGGCCTCGTCACCGAGGCGGCGCACCAAAGCGTCAACACGGGCGGTGAGTTCGGCAGGGGAGAAGGGCTTTGTGACATAGTCGTCGGCGCCGGTCATCAGACCCGTTACTTTATCAATTTCCTGACTTTTTGCAGTCAGCATAATAATACCTATCTTTGAGCCGGAGGCACGGATGCGGCGGCAGACCTCAAAGCCGTCAATGTCAGGAAGCATGACATCCAACAACGCAAGGCTGATATCGGGATTTTCCTCGAGCTTCTCAAGTGCCTGCATACCGTTTTCTGCTTCGATGGGTTGATAACCGTTGCGTCGGAGGTTAATGACCACAAAACTGCGAATATTAGGTTCATCTTCAAGGACGAGAATCTTTTTCATGGTTAAGCCTCTTTCTGTATAGTTTTACGATTTAATATTGTAACATATATTCTTCAAATTTGGTAGTATAAATCTTAAATTTTCTATATTTCAGCAACAAATTGTTACACAAAACTAATACTTGAAAAAAGTGCGTGAATAGGTTATACTATACAAGCATGCCGGTGTGATGGAATTGGTAGACGTGACGGACTCAAAATCCGTTGGTGGCAACATCGTGTGGGTTCGAGTCCCACCACCGGCACCAAAACGAAAAATCCTGTTGGCTTATGCCGACAGGATTTTTCGTTTTGTATTATTCATTTAATTAAAACAGGATTTTTTAATGAATAATGAATGGTGAAGCCGCTTTGCTGATGAATAATGAAAAGCTTCAATGATTCGCATTCGTGCCCTTGTCGCCGACACCGAAGTGCAGCTCCTTCATACCTTCAACTTCGTCGCAGATATCCTTCAGCTGGCAGACGCTGCAGTCGGTGGGCAGACCCTCCATGATGTGGGTCAGGGTGTTGGTGATAGCATCGACTTTCTTGGAGTTTTCGAGCATGGCCTTGAAGTCCATGGTGGGGTCAGTCACAAAAATGACGGTGACATTCAGAACGTTGACATCCTTCTTGTATGCCTCGATGTAGCGATTGCCGACAGCCTCGAAGCTGATGCCCTTTTTTATTGCTTTCTTGCTGACACGAACCTGCTCACGGTGGCTCTCAGGGGACATTCTGACCATGTAGCCTTCAGGGTAGACATGGTACTTGCAGAACTCGATATCCTTGAGCGCACGGTATACTTCCTCATCCTCACCCTCAAGTGCGCCGATGCGCAGAAGCACGATTCTTGCAAACGGGGTGTCCTTCTTAATGGCCTTGAGGTCGGGACCGTAGAGAAGCACCTGATCTTTGTTCACAAGCTCGGAGCTTGTGGTGGTGCAGATGTAGTTTGCCGAACCCAGGCCGAGAGCGCCCAACTCATAGGCGGATTCCTTCTGGAGCACGAGCTCTGCCGCACCGAGGTCGTTCCAAGCCTTGCGTGGATTATAGTCCCACACGGTGGGTTTGCCCTTTGAAAGTATCTCCTTCGTTGAATTTATAAGGGGGTTATACAGTTCCATAATTGATCTCCTTTACCGCTTTTTTCTCTGATTTAATTATATCCGATACCAAGCAATAAAATTGTAGAAAATGCTACACATCAGAAAAGTTGTTAATTATTTTGCACAATATATATTAAAGCAGAAAATGACGAAGAATGAAAGACTTTTTTTCAATTTTGCGACACATTGCAGAAACTGTATAGTAAAACAGGCCGGTTTCAAGGGCGAATTCAGATAAGGATAAATCGCCCTGTAAAAGTCTTTTCCCCCGATGCTGCGTTAAAGCTTTAGACCATATATGTCCATTATGCCCGTCATGCTTTGCCTTGCCTCGAGAAAAAATTCAATTTTACAGGGTGCGCAGCAGTTTTGACAGAGTTATTTTTCGTCAAGACAAAACAACAAATCTCCGGCAATACTTTGTGTATTACCGGAGATTTTTTTGAAGTATGGGCGGAAAAGAGCCGGTCAAAACCGTTTTCACCTTATCTGAATCCGCCCAAATGGCCTGTTGGTTTTATGCATCCTGGAGCTTGATGTCCTTATTGATTATCGACATTTCCCTGAAAATGAGTATCGTAACTGTTATTGCGGCGAGTATATCGCTGACAGGCCCTGCATAAAGCAGACCCTCGACGCCCATTGCATCGGCAAGGATGAATGCCGCAGGCAGAAAGTAGATAAGCTGGCGGGTCATGGTCGAAATCATTGCTTTGACAGGCTTTCCGATAGACTGGAAGAAGATACCCGAAGGGATAATGAAGCCTACAAGGAATACAACGCCGAGGAAGATGTGGAAACACTTGAGTGCAAATTGATTGTACAGTTCGCTTTCCTGTCCGAAAATATCGATGATCTGCTGCGTAAACAGCTGGAAGCAGCCCCACCCGATAACGCCGACTATAAGCCCAACGGTTATTGTGCGTATATATGTTGCCTTAACACGCTTATAGTTTTTGGCACCGTAGTTGTACCCGACTATGGGCTGGCTGCCAATACCGAGACCGACCATGACGCTTATGATGATGGAATTTACCTTCATTACGATGCCGAGCGCAGCAAGCGGAATATCCGCGCCGTAAACGCTCTGAGCACCGTAGGAGACGAGCAGGTTATTCATGCAGATGACAACGATGGTGGACGCAAACTGTGTGAAGAAGCTTGATATACCGAGCGGTAGAAACGAAAATGCGGTCTTTCTGCGTGGAACAGCACATTCCAAAGTGAACTTAACACCCTTGAGACGGGGAATATATGCAAGTGCGAGCACGAGGTTGAGCGCCTGACCGATAATGGTTGCCCACGCCGCACCGGCGACACCCATTTCAAGGCCGAGGACGAACCATGCGTCGAGGATAATATTCAAAAAGCAGCCTGCAAGATTTGAGAACATTGCATACTTCGGGTTGCCCTGCGCTCGGATGATGCTGTTGACCGTCATGCTTATAAACACGAATGGGATGCCAATGAGCGTTATGCGGGCGTATTGCTTTGCAAATTCATAGGTCTGCGGGTCAACGGTCGAGCCGCCGCAGAGAACAAGGATCGCATCAATGAATATCTCCATAAGCAGCGTCATAAGGACGCCTGCCATAAGGGCAATCGAGATGCCGTTACCCATTGTTTTTTCGGCTTCAGAGTAATTCTTCTCGCCGAGCTTTAGACTGAAGTATGCAACACAGCCGTCGGCTATCATCGTGCCTATCGCCATTGAGAAGGTCACGAACGGGAAGGTGAGGTTCGTTGCGGCGTTGCCGAGCATACCGACACCTTGACCGATAAACACCTGGTCAACGATATTGTAAATGGAGTTTACTACCATTGATGCTATCGCAGGCAGTGCAAATTTGGTCATCAGCTTGCCGATGGGCTCGGTCTCGAACATCGCAAGCGAGTTGTTCTGACTCATTTCATATCACCGTACTAATCAAAATTTTCAACCAGAGAATGATAACACAATTGAAATTTTAAGTCAACATGCATAAAAACAAAGTTCAAAAATTGTTAATAATGACTTAGCAGAGAATAAAAAATCATGCAGCAATTCTGCTGCATGATTTTTCGTTATTTGTTTTTACTCAGGGAACCTTGATGCTGGCGGCATTGCTAAAGGCGGAGTCGCCGTAGCTGCTTGTCGCACAGATGGCTTTGACCTGATAGTAGTAGGTCGTGCCGGAGGTGGTGCTGATATTTGTGTAGCTGAGCTTGGTGGTGGTGTCGTAGTACTTGAAGCTCTCACCGTCAGTGCTGCGGTAGATGGCGTACTTCGATGCACCGTCGACAGCAGCCCACGAGATCATGGGCTTGTTGTAGCTTACGTTGATGGAGATAGCGACAACGGGAGCTGCGCAGTCGCAGGTGATATAGCGTGCGTTCGACAGAGCCGAATCACCGTAGTTGCTGGTTGCGCACAGCGCCTTGACCTTGTAGTAGGTGGTAACACCGGCCTTTGCGGAGGTATCGGTGTAGGTGAGAGCCTCGGTGGTGGAGAGGAGCTTAAATTCCTTGTTGTCGGCGGAGACATAGATCTCATACTTTGCCGCACCGTCGATCGCTGCCCAGCTAACGACGGGCTTGCCGGAAGCTGCCTCAACGGCGATCTTTGCAGCAGGCTTTGCGCAGTCACAGGTTATGTAGCGGGCAACGCTGGGCGCAGAGTCGGCATAGACGGATCTGTCGCTTAGAGCAATGACCTTATAGTAATAGGTCGTACCGGGCTCGGTGCTGGGATTTGTGTAGGTCGTATTGATCGTGTAATTGTAGTGCGAGAAGTTCTTGCCGTCGGTAGAGCGGAGAAGCTCATATCTTGCCGCGCCCTTAACCTCGTTCCAGCTGATAACGGGCTTGCCGGTTTCAGCTTTAACGGAGATTTTTACAACAGGCTGAGCCAGATCACAGGTGCGATAGACAACCTTGCTGTAATCGGAATTAGCGTAATCACCCGTGGAGTCAACGGCAACGACCTTGTAGTAATAGGTGTAACCGGCCTTGGAGGTGGTGTTGGTGTAGGTGAGATTGGTGGTCGTGTACATCAGCTTATACTCACCGTTGGAAGTATCAGCACGATAGATCATATACTGATCTGCGTGCGGAACTGCATCCCAAGTCAGCCTGATATATCCGGTATCAGCAACATTACTGGTGGCAACAACGGGAGTTTGAAGCGTCTTAACAAACTCTTTGGGTACAATGATCTTTGCTGTCTCGCCGTAGCCGACAATCTGATCTTCATCAATGTTGTTATATGCACAGACCTTGATAGTATAGGTAGCGCCTGCCTTGATATCGCTGATCTTTACAGCAGTTGTGTCGGCGCCTTCAACGCTGGCTATGAGCTTGTATTCATTCTTTGCGCTGATCCATGAGTAAATGTTATATCCGTCAGCCTCGGCAACGGGAGACCAGCTCAAATCAATGCCGTCAACAGCCATCTTGGCCTTGACATCCTTGACGGTGGGGGCGTGGATGGTGATCTTGTACTCGAGGACGGTGCCGTCGTCGCACAGAGAGCCACGCTTCTGGTTGAGGTTTACAAGGTAGTAGTTGAAGGGCTTGACGGTAACGGTGCCGTAGCCGATCTCAGTGTTTTCACCGTAAATAACGGTATAATCGTAGTAATCGGTGAGCTTGGTGCCATCGGGAGCAGTGACATAGACATAGGGCTTCATAGCCTTACCTGTGTAGGTATAGTTCGTGTAGGAAAGCTCGACCTTGCAGTCCTTAAGGCTTACCTCATGCCAGCCGCACACGGTGCAGACACGGTTGGGAGCCTTGGGATCCTCGTTGTCGTATACATGGCCGGGAGGCATGTCGTCACGGACGGTGTAGGTAGTGCTGTCGCCATCGTCAACTGTCTTGCAGGAGTAGATGAACTTACCTCTTACGGTGCAGTTGGTCTTGGTCTGGCTGTCAAGCTCAATGGGCTGGAGAACACCCTTGGAGTTCGCATAGAACACATCGTTGCCTTGGAGGAACCAACCGGTCTTGACAACGCCGCCGAGCAGATAATACTCGTTGCCGTCTGCGTCAGGAGCCTTGCCGCTGTAGTCCTCAAGTGCTATGCCGCAGACCGAGCAGGAGACTGTCTTTTCTGCAGGATCGTAGCAAGCGGTGTGACCGTGCCTCTTACAGGGAGACTCGATGGTTACGGTGTCAAGCAGACCTCTATCGATATCGTAGTAATCGATGGTCATCTCGTCCTTGTCGGCGGTGACTGTAAGATAGGTTGCAGTAAAGTCATCGGTTACGAGCTTGAATATCTTGCTGTAATCGAATTTATCCTGCGAGGTGATAGCGTAGGACTTTTCACCGGAGGAACCGCAGATGTAGTAGTAGACGCCGTTTTCTTCATCGATCTCGTCGTTAAGCAGAGGATTGGTCCTTGCGGCGGAGTGGTCATGGCCGGAGAAGACGACATCTATGCCCGCTGCTTCGCAGACATCGGGAACTGTGTTGTAAATTTCAGCATTGCCGCCGTAGCTGTTTGTATAGTACGCCGGCTGGTGCATGAGAAGCACTTTCCAAGTGGCGTTGCTCTGAGCAGCGTCCTTAGTCAGCCAATCCATAGCCTCCTTGAGCTGGGGAGCGGTACCTGTGTAGTTGACGACGGCGAGGTAAACATCACCGTATGTCAGCGAGTAGTAGCTGCCGGGCTTTGCGGAGGTGGGGAGATTGAAGTAGTTGGTAGCAGCATCGGCGTTTGCGTCGCCTGCATACTCGTGGTTGCCGAGAACATGGATCATATCGGTGCTGCCGAAGCGCTCGACACCGAACAGATTTGTGATACCGTTCCAGTGGCTGTATGCCGTCGCATCGTCGACTGCATCGCCGGTCTGGATACCGAAGTCAAACTCGGTCTCGCTGAGCTTGCTCACAACTCTTTCAATGTTGGTCGTATCGTCATCCTGAATATCGCCGAGAGCAAAGAATCGTGTCTTGTCTTTGTCGGAGCTGACGGTCTTGAAGGTTGCGACTTCGCTCCAAGCATCGCCGCCGCCTATCTGATACTCATAGGCCGTTCCGGGGGTGAGACTGTTGAGGGTAATGCTGTTTACATTGACAGCGCTGTTGCTGCCCTTAGTGAAGGTGCGCAGTGTGGCCTTTGCCGCAACGGTCGTCCAGTCCTCGGTACCGCTTACACGGTAGCGGATATACTGATCCTGAGCCTTAATTGCGTTGGACATCCAAGTCATGCTCTTGCCGTGAGCAGCGTCGTTCAGGGCGTTGAACATGAGACCGTAGGGCATAGCCGAGTCCTCACCGGCTGCGTCGTAGGACTTGACATTCAGCTGGAATGAGAGGAGACCTGCCGCATCCTTAGCGTAGATGGTGGTGTTGCCGGAGGCTGCGCTGAAATACTCGGTGGTCAGCTGACCCTTTTCGTCGGTCGTGCCGATCTTCTCGTTGTTTGCGGCATTGTAGATATCAACATTTGCGGCGGGCTCGTTCTTGTCGTTTGTGACCGTGAGGGTCGTGGGAGCGCCGACAAGGACGACCTCTGAGGAGATGTTATAAGCCGCAGCGATGGGCAGAGTTGCCTCGGGAGCGCTGTAGGTGGAGTAGTAGCCGTCAGCGGTGGTGTAGCTTCCGCCCTTGACGGTGTAATTGAACTTATCACTTGCAGAAAGCGAGGTCGGGATATCTACCGTGACGGTCGCAACGATGTTGTTGTCTACTGCGACTGCGTCTGCCTTGCGTTCGGCGTTGACGGTGAGGATGTTCGTGAGTTTGCTGTAGGAGTAAGTGCCCTCATAGTTATCCGAGAAGGTGACGGTGTAGTTTTTGAAGCTGTTGCCGAGGCTCAGCAGAGCGGTGGCCTTCTGGATATCGGTGCCGGTGGCGGTGACATTGAGGCTTACGGTCTTGCCGATAACGGCGTTGCTCTCGGCTGCGGCGACAAAGACGCTTGAGTGCGTTGATGCATTGTCGGTCTTTACCTTGAACGAGCGGGTTTCGGTGGTCTCGTTGCCGAATTTATCACAGACGGAGACTGCGACGGTGTGGTCGCCGTCGGGCAGCTTCAGGTCGTAAAGGTGGGCGATAGAGCCGTCGGGCTCTGCGACAAACTGATACTTGTCGTTGCCGGAGACATTGATGCCGTCAACATACATACGAATGGTGTCGGCGTCAATGCCGCTGGTGTACTTGTTCTGAACATCGTGCATGTAAGCGTCAACACGCAGGGTGTCGGTGGTAAGTACGGTGCCGTCCTTAATGTCGGAGTCGTTTACACGGACAGAGTCAACAACGGGAGCGTCGACATCGTCGATGTTGGTGCCGTAAACGAACTGGAAGTTATCGAAGTAAAGCTCGCCTGCACGCTGAGTGCCGACCATTTTGGTGCCGGCAACAAACATGAGACGGAAGGTCATGCCGGGCATGAAGGAGAACGGGCCTGTCCACTTGGTCAGATCTGCCTCAAGGTACTGCCAGCCTTCCCAGTAGATACCGGGCTGGACTTCCCATTCGCCGGTCTCGGGATTATATCCGTTCTGGACTTTCTCGCTTTTGGGCTCAAGAGTGAAGTCAACCTCACACTTTTTGCCGTTGCCGTCGTAGCAATAGCAACGCAGCCACAGACCGGAGATGAGGTTGCCGTCAGCGTCCTTGACGCTGCCGTAGTTGACGCCTATTCCTTCGGGAGCATAGACCCAAACGCCAAGGCCGGTGGGAGCACCGGGGATCTGCATCTGATCGGAGGTACCGACGCATGCGCCCTCGGTAACGGCATCGCAGTCAGTGAAGTCAAAGTTGAGCTTCAGAGAATGAGTGCCGAAGCGGACGGGTTCATCGTCATTAAGAGAAGCAATCTCAACGGACTCCTTGCCGCCTCTGTTGTAGTTAGAGGTCTTGAGTATGCCGGTGTTGACGGTTATTTCCTCGCCGGTATCGGGATTAGTCTGCTTCTCTGTGCCGCAGTAATAATCCTGAGCGGGGGTGACCTCGCCGGTCACGGGATCGGCATAGTCCTCAAAGTCCCAAACGACGGTGGGGAGCATACCCACGATAACATGGATGGAAGCATTGACCTTCTCATCGTACTTCGAGGTCGCAGTGACATCGCCGTTAAGGCTGTCTTTGCTGTTTGCAACAAAGGTGTTGCCCTTGAAGGTACCGAGACCTTCGGTACTCATCGTCCAAACAATGTCGCCGTCCTTGATGTTAAGGTCACGGTCCTTGTTGCGGACAACGAGGGAGAGATTGCTCTCATCCTCAAAGCCAAGGCTGACTTCCTCGGCGTTGAAGTAAATGTTATCGGGAACCGCAATTTCGACTGCCGTTGTGCCGATGACCTTGCCGCCCTGAATCATCTGGACATTGACGGTACCGGTCTTGTCGCCTGCCTTGAAAAGGCCGGTCTTGGCATCGATGGTGCCCATGTCCTTGCTGTCGTCGGCAAGAGCCCATGTCGCATCGGCGGGAACTGCCATGGGGAAGCCTGCGGTGTCGATGCCGCTGGCGCTGAACTGAACCTCATAGCCCGGGGTGTACAGGTCGTTGTTGGGGGTCAGTGCAGCGTGATCGAACACGCCGGTGGACTTTGCGGTGGAAACAATAAGCAGGGAGGAGCAGACCTCACGCTCGGCGCCGTCCGAGGGAGAATTGCGGACTTCGAGCTTATCGCTGCCTTCGATGCGGGCTGCGTAGGTAGCCGAGCCGCCGCCATCAAGCACGAGGACATCCTTTGCGCCCTCAGCCATGTACATTTCGGCGATCTCCTTATATGTACGGCCGCAGGAAACGGGGGTAAGCATACCGTGGGTGACGGAGGTGACAACGCTGCCGTCCTCCATTATACCGATGGTGGAACGGCTGTAGTCATTAGTGCCGCCCTCGAAGTTCTCGGTGCAGGCCTTTCCGTCCTTGACCAGAGGCATCCAACCGCCGACAGCGGTCTGGCAGTCGCTCAGATCGGGATTGTTTCTGATAACGGGGGTGCCGTCCTTCAGAATAGCAAAGTACCAGCGGCCGCCTGCGTCGTGGTACTGCTTTCCCTCCATGACGAGTGCGCCGAGAGGCTCGCCGGTCGCCATGTTGAAGAAGTCGGCATTGATGGCTGCAACTACGGTCTCACCGGGGTGATCTTTCTCGTAGGCGGCAGCCTGCTTGGTGGTGGATACCATGCGCCACTTGGAAGCATCGTTCTCGCCGTAGCAAGCTACGATCTTGATGGTATCACTGAGATTTGCACGGCACATATAATCGATCTTCTGATCGTTGCCGGCAGGAGTGTTGGAAATGATCTCGTGCTCGACAACGCCGTTGGTGATCTTGGTTATTGTATCTTTTACCAGGATCTCGCCCTCGGCAGTGTCTGCCCAAGTCTTTTCCGATGAACCGGTGTCTGCCATCGCCGTGATGGGGATAAGCGACACAAGCATCATTAACGCAAGCACGATCGATAATATGCGCTTGCCTGTCTTTAATCTCTTCATTTATCCATCCCTTTCAAAAATAGATTTTTAATGATCAAGGTACTAAAAAAGGCAAGGCCGATGCTTTGATAAAACAGTCACAATATCTTGTTTTACCGCACAGGCTTTGCCCATACATATTTGATATTTTACCATACCATCAAAATTTGTCAACTAAAGAGTGATGGCCTGTTTTTGTGCAATATAACGAAAACTTCTGAATGCTGTGTTCAATCACCGCCGTGACGCTTGTGGTATATATACATATTTATATATGCACCCAGCAAGATGATGTACATGCACCAGTACATCCACAGCAAGGTGATGATAATTGCGGCAAGACTTCCGTAGGTCGTGTATCCGCCGCCATAGACGATGTAAAGCGAGAAAAGCCAAGTAAACAGAAGCCATGCGGCTGCTGCGGCAAGCGAACCGGGCAAAAGCTGGCGAAGCCTGAGTCGCATGCCCGGCACCCAGTGATATATTGCAATGAACACGCATGTCAGCAAAATTACCACGACTATGAGCCTGAGCTTTATAACGATACGCACAAACGGCGACAAAATCGGCAGGGAACTCAGCCTGTCGCCGAAAACGAGCAGCAGTAGCAGCATAACCATGATAAATACGATACCGATGGTATAAAGGCAGGCGAGCAGGCTGCGCTTTAGGTACGAGCTGTACCTCGGACTGTCGGCAACATCCTCAACGCCTCGGATGAGCGAAGAAAACGCCCTGCTTGAAAGCCATACAGTGATGATTATCGATATCGGCAGTATAGCGTTCGGCGCAGAATATATATCCGTAACGGCGGAGGTAATGATGCCCTGCATGGCGGCAGGAATATAGTGGCTGACTATCTCAAACAGTCTGTCCTCCTCAAGCCCCGTGAGCGGAAGGATCGTACTGACCAACGCAACGAAAGGCACAAGCGAAAGAAACATGTAAAACGCACTTGCAGCAGCGTGTGCGCTTATATTATCGTCGCTTATTCCATCAGTGAAGTCTCGGATTTTTAGATATAAATTCTTCATAGTCCAATCAAAAAAGTACCGCCTTCAATGCGAAAGCGGTAGCAAGCCTACGGTAGTCGGCTTATATTTCAGCTTATAAGGGTGATGCGCTTCGGCAGAATCTCAAAGTCAATTGAACTTTTGCCGTGGCCACGCTCACCGTCAAGCGACCAATCAAGATGAGCGGGCGCTTCAATGCGCAGCTTCTCGGTCTGGAACAGATCAAGGAAGGGCGAGGAATAGTCCTGCGTGAGTACACCTATCAGGATACTTTGCCAATCAATGAGCGACTGCGGCTTATGAACGAGCAGTACCTCAAACTTGCCGTCTGCTGTGTCGACAAGGTCAGCAGGAAGAGTGAATGTTCCGGCAACGGAGGTGGAGTTACAAACTGCGCCGAAAATGTACTCTCCCTCGTAGTTAAACTCGCCATCGGTAAACTTAAGATGATACGACTTGAGCTTAGGCAGATCCTTGACCGCATCAAGTATATATGCCGAGTGCCCGAGAACATTCTTAAGATTCTGTGAAGTTGTGTAGGAAAGCCACGAGAAAGCGCCGAAGGCCGAGACATAGGAAAAGTAATTGTCGCCGAACTTGCCGATGTCGATCTGTCGGGGACTGCCGTTTGAAATGTGCATCGCTGCCGTCAGCATATCCGACGAAATGCCCTGACATGATGCGAAATCATTCGTGCTGCCGGAGGGAATATAGCCGAGCGGGGTGTGGCTTCCACCGAGTATCATGCCGGTAATTACCTCGTTGAGCGTACCGTCGCCGCCAATGGTGACGATAATGTCGAACTCAGCCGAGTAAAGCCGGGCATATTCTGTTGCGTCGCCACGCTTGCCGGTCGGGAAAACGCTTACGACATAGTCGTTTGCGGTGAAGATTCTGATAATATCAGGCAGAAAGCGCAGAGAAATGCGTCTGCCGGAAACCGGGTTTATGATGAGCATCATGCGCTTTAACTGCGAGAATGGCTTAAATGTGTTTGCGTCCATTGAAATTTTACTCCAGTGAAATTAAAAAATGCCGTTTGTGAGACAGAAAAATGCAGCGGGGATAGAAAACAGAAGGCTGTCTATCCTATCCATAACTCCGCCGTGACCGGGGATGAGGTTGCTGTAGTCCTTGAGACCTGCCATGCGCTTTATAAGAGAAGCTGCAAGGTCGCCGACCTGACCGAAGCTCGAGCAGATAAGGCCGGTCAGAACGCAGGTGACGAGGGAAATGTTGTAGTTCGTGCCCTTGAACACAAAGTACAGGATAACACCTGCGACCATCGATGAGACAGCACCGGTGACGCTGCCCTCAATTGTCTTGTTAGGGCTGACCTTCGGCGCAAGCTTATGCTTGCCGAACCATTTGCCGCCAAACAGTGCAAACGAGTCGCACACCCAAGTGGAGATGCAGGCGATCGCAAAAACTGGTATCCAATCCTGGCGCAGCGATAAATCCATTATCATGAGCAGGGGAACGGTCGGATAGACTAAAATACCGAGGCTTGCCAAGGTTCCGGGACCGCTGATATCTTCCTTGCAGATGCCCACCGTGAACACGGCAAAGACGGCAAGGAAAAACAGCATGACGGAACGGGAGTTGCCCTCCATGAGAAAAATCCCGGCAGTGGCAAGCACTGCATAGATATACAGTACCCAACTTGTGCATTTTATATCCTTAAGGCTGACGGCGTGACACATCTCCCAAATGCCCATAATGAGCGCCGCAAGCAGGAACAGAATGCGGGTCACGGGGGAAATGGCAAAGCACGCAACGACCAAAATGATAAGCACGCAGGCCGAAATCACTCTTGTTTTCATAATTTCCCTCTTTCCTCGGCAAAGCCGAAAAAAATAAACAATACCGCTCATAAATATAGCATAAAGCAAAAATTTGCACAACTACAAAAATCGGCTTTTGTTAAAAGAAACGGTGAACAATTTGCAGTTTGAAAAAAATCCTTGAAATTTGTCCGAAAAAATGTGATACTTAAATATAAATTCCGTCTTAATTGTTAGGGGCGGAACAGATAGGAGAAAAGCGTGGACGACCGTGATATAGTGGAGCTTTTTCTTGAGCGATCGGAAGAAGCTATTGAACAAACATACAATAAGTATGGTCGATACTGCCACCGCATAGCACATAACATTCTTGGCAATGATGAGGATAGCGAGGAATGTGTTAACGATGCACTCATGCGTGTTTGGGGAAGCATCCCACCGAACGAACCGAATTGTCTGTCATCGTTTATCGGTAAGATTACACGCAACCTTGCACTTGATAAGCTGCGCCATAAAAACAGCGAAAAAAGGGGCAACGGCGAAACGCCTGTTGTCCTTGACGAACTTGCAGAATGTATATCCGGCTATGATGAGTTGGAGCGCAGATCAGATTCGCAAGAGATAGTAGCGGCACTGAACAAATTCCTTGAAGAACTCAACTATGTTGAGCGGGGAGTTTTCATGCGTCGCTATTGGATGCTTGACCCCATTTCTGATATAGCGGAACGGTATGATATATCGGTCTCAAAAACAACAACGATGCTTTTTAGGCTTAGAGCAAAGCTTAAAAAACACTTGATGAAAGAAGGAATTCCTCTTTGAGAAAAGAAGACTTGCTTAATTACATAGGTTCGGTAAACGACCGCTATATAGAAGAACTGTTTGAAGACGAAGTTAAGGCCATGCCGAAGAGTTCCGGCCATAAGAGTTGGCGAGCGCTTGCTGCGTCCCTTGCCGTTATTGTCGTGGGCTCGGCCGCCATGTTCTTCGGGCTTGGCAAGGCCGATATCGGTACTACGGATATAGGCGGGCACACAACGAAACTGCCGATGGCGGCGAACACCGTCGTTATGCTTGATGTTAACCCAAGCATAAGGCTTGAGGTTAATGACCGCAATGTCGTTGTTGAGGTAGACGCCGTCAACAGCGATGCCGAGAAGATAACGGCGGATATAAGTATCGTCGGCAAGAAATATGACGAAGCAGTTAAGGTGACTGTTAACGCCATGCAGAAAAACGGCTATTTAACGGAGCTTAAAAACTCTGTCCTTGTGACGGTCGTTGACAGCGACGAGGAGCGGGCGGCATCCGTTCGCAAAACAGCTGTTGACACCATCGTCAAGATAGATAAGAGTGTTGACTACGATATCTCGATACTCAGCCAGACTATGACCGGCGACGGTGACCTACGTGAGCTTGCCGAAAAGAACCATGTCACGACCGGCAGGATTATGCTCATCGAGAAGATCTGCAAGCTCAACTCCGAGTTCAGTGTCGATAAGCTTGTTAAGAACAATATTCAGACGATAAATCAGCTGTTGACTTATATCGGCGTTCCTGAGACCGTTGAGCGCATCGGCGAGGCGGCGGGCGTTGTCCCCGAAAAGATTTGCAGCAGCATCAAGTTTGACGAAATGAGCGGTGATGAGCTTATAAACTTCACCTGCGCACTGTCCGATTTTTATACCAGACTGACCGACTACTACAGCGAAAACGATGTCGTCAAGCAGATAGGCTATGTTCTCAAAATCACGCAGGGCAAATCTGCTGACGGAAAGACTCTTTGGGGCATCATCGCCGAGAGCAGAAATCACGATATCGGTTCCCAAGGCGCAGTCTTCGACTCTGGCGACACTAAGGTAATTAACTGGTATGACCAGCATGATATATATAAGGTTTCAAAATTCGTAAAAGGCTTGCTCGATAAGGCAGCGTAATTATAGCGTGAAATAAGATGACCGCCGTGGCTTTCGCCACGGCGGTTTGCGCTTTATTTAGACACTGGAACGGTGTCCATGAAGATGGTACAGAAGCGCTGGAACACGGCTGCGACCTGCGCACGGGTCGCCATACCTCTCGGGTCAAGTGTTGTGCCGGAAGTGCCGTAAATAACCTTTGCACCGACCGCCCACTGGAACGGCTGCGACATACCCTGCGATATTTGAAGAACATCGGAGAAACCGAAAATATTTGTTGAATCGGTAAGTGAAACATCGACACCGACATAGTTTCTTGCAAAACGGAAGAGAACCGTTACAAGTTGTTCTCGCAGCATGGGCTCACCGTAACCGAAGGTGCCGTCGCCGTAGCCTTCAACGATGTTGAACATTGAAGCCCAGCGAATAGCGTCGTAGGCGTAGCTGTCACTGCTGACATCGATAAAGCTTGTACCTGAGTTTTTCGGAACGATCGGGCTTCCCGCCAAACGCCACAGTACGGTGACTATCATCTCACGGGTCATGGCATCTTCGGGAGAGAACATATCAGTCTCCGTGCCGATGAAGAGGCCTGCCGAGGCAGAATACTTTACGCTGTTGTAATACCAACTGTACACCGAAATATCTTTGAACGGATTTACCCAATCGTAATACGCCTCATTCGTCTGCTTGGCAAACAGAGCGATAATAGTGCTTGCACGGCTTATGCTGATGTAGTTGTAGCAATTGTTTTCGTCCAACTGCGATGTGACATTCTTGCCGTCAACAAGAACGGTCTTGATTTTATAACCTGAGTTTGCGGTTATCTGGAAGGAAAGGTTTTCGCCCTTTGCGGCCATCATGCTTTCTGGAGAAATCGTACCGCCGTTCGATTGAATTACCGTAATGGGAATGTTGTATACAGGCTTATCGTCAGAGAATGCATCGTCGCCCGGGTAGGGATCTGCACCTTCGCCCAAACTCCATTCAGCCTTAAAGACACTTGCCGGCTGAACATCCAATACTCTTGAACCGGCTTTATGCACAGTTCCGTTAGCGTCAGACCAGCCACGCAGAGTGTAGCCTTCTTTGTAGATGTAGGGGAGAGTGACAGTACCGCCGTCGTCCTCAAAAACGCCCTTCATTTTCGTGCCGCCGTTGCGGTCAAGTGTCGCATTACCGATCTTTACAGTGCCCTCATTCATGATGACAGCGCCGCCGGTAGTGCGGATCCTCGCATTTGCGCCGACATTGAAAGTCGCACGGCTTTTTACAGTGATCGTACTGCCGCCCGGAATGCCGTGCGGATTACCGCTTTCAAGCGTGGAATTTACTATAAACTCACCGTTTTCAAGGCTTAGATTATATGCTGAAGGCTTATCCGCAGAAACTGCTGACGAGCGGAAGTAAAGACTCGTGGTTCCGTATATCATGCTATTGCAACTTGGATCGGCTTTCTTCTGCGAATACATGAACAGAGCGTAGTCGTTTTTGGCGTTGTCCCAAAGGAATATCTTACCGCCGTCTTTTACGGTAAAGTAACCGTCAAACTGCTGCATGCTATTAAGTCTTATGTTTGACTTAATAACGGCGGAATACTTGTCGGTCACAAGCTTTACATCACTGTCGAGCGTTACATCATCATGCAGATAGAAAACAACATTCGTTGCAAGTATGACATCTCCGCCGCCTTCAGCGTCGTTTGCGGCGTTAATAGCCTTGATGACGGAATAGTATTCAGTGCCGTTAAAATAAGCTTGGACTTCGTTGAAGTCCTTGTTGCCCATCGTATTAGATGCCGACAGCAAAACGGGGAACAGGGCAACGCCCATCTTGATGTATTCCTCAGTGTTGCCGATGACCCAGTAGCAGTAGTTGGTTTCCGGGTGAGCATCGACATAGAGCTTAAGAGCGCTCAAAGCGTTCTGCGTCGTGGTGCCTTCGACATTGACCTTCTCGTGCAGCACGCAGGCAGAGCTCGTTCCGTTAAAGTACTGTACACCGGTGGCAACCGCGGTTGAGGCGGGACTGTAGGCTTGTTGACAGGTGCCGTAGAGGTAATAGCAGTATTTGATCGATGTCAGCGCGGCATAACCGGCTATTGCACCGTACGCGTCGGTACTTGTCACGACACCATAGTTTGTGCAGTTGACAATCGTGCCGCTGTTCGCTCCGCCGACCAGACCGCCGGCATTACCGTCGGTTGTTGCGACCTCACATGATGACCAGCAGTTGGCAAGTGTGCTGAAGTTGAAATCGCCGACAATTCCGCCGGCATTTGTTCCTGCTCTGACTATGCCGCAAATGCCGAGATTTTTAATTGTTGCCCCCTTGTTTACATGACCGAACATGCCTTGGTCATCGGCACTGGTGTCAATATAAATGTACTTTACTGTGTAGCCCTGACCGTCATAAATGCCCTGAAACGGGTTGTCGACATTGCCGATGGGCGTCCACGAGTTGCCGTCGACATGATATTTATAGCTCATGTCAACATCTCGGGTCATGAAGAAGATGATGCCCTTGGTCTTGCGGCCTGCATCAACATACTTTTGGAGCGCCTCAAGGTCGTCAAGTCCGTTTATGCTGTATGCATTACCCTCAATGCCGTCAGAACCCGTGGAAAAGAGTTGACTTACGCTTGCAGTCGCAGTGTAGTCGCCGTCGTATTTTTCGTTCGGATCACTATCCTGGAACTGACCGGGCGTCATGAGCCTCGGGTAGTGGCCGGAATGGTCACCTTCACCGATAAGCGTCACGGAGTTGCGCCAGCCGCTGTACTGCCCGTTATTCTGCAAAAACACCCATGCGTTGAGCGCATCAAGAAGACTTGTGGTAGTGATATCGTCAATTTGGGTTGCTTTTTCGAGTGTGCAGTAGTAGTCATCCTGCTCAAAGCCGTACGTAAAGGTGAGGATGTTTATCTCTGCGCCGGACGGTGCGCTGTTATATCCGCCCTGAGCGGTATCTTTAAGATAGTAGCAGTTTTTGATGGCCGATTTTCCGAGGACGTCGCCTGCGATACCACCGGAGATACAGGTCTCACCGCCTGCGCAGAGCGTTGCGCCGTAGGACACGCAATTTTCAACAGTGGTATCGTCCATTCTGCCAACGATACCGCCGGTCTCGGACTCAGCCTCGATGCTGACATTTGCCCAGCAGTTTGTGATGGTGCTGCTGTCTGACCTACCGGCGATGCCGCCGCAGTTATATTCGCCGACTACACCGCCGATAACGCCAAGGTTTTTGATAACGGCGTTTCTTATTCTGCCGAACAGACCGACGTTATCGCCTCTTTCATCATATATGTACAGACCGTAGACCGTGTAACCGCAGCCGTCAAATGTGCCGTTAAAGACATAGGTGATCGAGCCGCTTTCGAGAACGCTGTAATCGCAGCCGATCGGCAGCCAGCCATCGGAATCGTTGCCGATCGCCTTAACGGAAATGTCGACATCCTTTGTAAGATAGAAGGTGACATCCTTTGTGGCATGACTGTTCTTGACATATAGAGCAAGTTTTTTGAGCTCTTCGCCGCTGTTTATACTGTAATGTCCGCCTGCAACTGCATCAATGCCGCTTTCGTAAAGCTCTGTCATCGTGGCCGTCTCAATATATTTGACGTTGTAGGGATTCGTCTCATCGTCAACATCAAAATGAGGCTCATCGACACGCTTTATACCTGAGCCGTCGCCCGGGTAAAGTTGCGTCGGGTGGTCGCCCTGAATTCTCGCAACGCCTGTTGCGGAACTGTCTATCTTCCAATAGCGGTAGGTCGAATCCATTGCAAGATAGGTGACCCAATGGTTGAGCACATTCAGAAGCTTAACGCCCGATGCGCTGCCGACAGCAACGGATCTTTCGAGCGTGAAGTCAGAACCGTCCTTGCTGAAGGGAACAAGAGCAGTCTGGCTGCCGCTGGACTGACCGCAGCCGTTGGCTATATTCAGCGGATAGTAGCAATATTTTATGGTGGTGGAGCTTGAGCATGCGCCGACAATACCACCGGTGCTTTTATCACCGACGATAGTTGCAAAGTCGACGCAGTTGAGTATCTGTGCCTGATCGGCTTTGCCGACGATGCCGCCGACACGATCCTTTGCGTTGAGTTCGCCGTCAAACCAGCAGTTTGACACCGTGCCCGCCATGAGTTCGCCCACGATGGCACCGCAGTTGTCGCCGCCTACGATACCGCCGAACAGACCGACGTTTTTGATAAAAGCTTTTGAGTTGTTTACATAGCCGAACAGACCGAGACCGCTCGAACGGTCGTTGATCGCTATGCCGGTGAGAACATAGCCTTGACCGTCAAAGGTGCCTTGGAATGCGACCTTTTCGTCATTGCCGATAGGCTCCCAGCTATCGACGGTGGTGGTCATGAGAATATCTGCGTTCTGGAAGAAGACTACCCCATCTGTCTTGAAGCCTTGGTTTACATAATCCCTGAAATATTTGATCTCATCGGTGCTTGAAATACTGTAGCAGCCGCCATCAACGGCGTTCTGCTTTGCCTCGTACAAAGCGGTCATGGTTGAGGTGGCGGTGTAAGTGCTTTCTGTCGGAGCAATGTAGTCGGGATATTCAAGACTGGGGTAGTTGCCGTCAACACGATGTTTTGAATTCGTCGATGTATCGAACACCCAAGTGCGGTAGTTGTGGCCCTTTTCCTGCATATCGAGCCATTCGTTAAGGAGGGTGAGCATGTTATCACTGGTCTTGCCGCCAACAGTCAGCTCCTTTTCGGCAAGCACCTCTGTGCTGCTGCTTGAAAAACGGTAAACAGACTGCGTGTTTGAGCCGCTTTGGCTGCCGACCCCTTTGTCGGCAGAGTAGTATACATAGTAGGAGTATTCAACGGTGCTCTTGCCGCTGATGCTGCCTGCTATCGCTCCGACACCGGAGGTGCCGGAGATATATGCGTAGTTGGTACAGTTGGTAATTGTGCCGCCGTTAACGTTTGCGGCAATACCGCCAACATTGTATGTACCGGTGACATCAACGGCATTCCACGAGTTGGCGATCATGGCACCGTCGAGGTTTGCGACGATACCGGCGGAGTTGGTCTTAGCTTTCAGTGTGCCCTCAACACCGAGATTCTTTATTTCGGCAGCCGAGCCGCTGACATAGCCAAATAAGGCTTGATTGTCTTCCTGTGAATCTACCGTGAGCTTCAAAACGGCATAACCGCAGCCATCGAACACACCTTTGAATGCCGTTGCGGATTTGCTGCCGATAGGCGTCCAGGTATCACCGGTAAGCTTTATATCGGAGGTCAGATAGAAGGTCGTACCGTCGGTCGGCTTGCCTGCGTTGACATACTTTGCGAAGCTGGTCAGTTCATCGACAGTCGATATACTGTAGCTGTTTCCGGCCTGCGCATCCTCGCCCGAAAGATCGAGCTCAGACATGGTTTTTGCCGGGTCATAGCCACAGGCATCGGCAGCATAGGCGGGAAAAACCGCACTGTTGCAGACGAGCCCGAAAAGCATAATAACCGTTAGAACGGAGCTGATTATCCTTTTAAAATTGTTATTCATGCTAATGCCTCCGAAAGGGTACATATATACACAATTATGTTACCACACAAATTTCAATTTTTCAATTAAAATAATAATCGACACAATATTATTGAAAACGACAGTCCGATGTGTTATAAATATTAAAGAAAACCATTGCATCGTAATACTTTTTTGAGGAAAACTGAACGGATATGTCAAAACTGAAATACAGCCTCGGAATAATTTTGGCGGTCGTTTTGATTGCTGCAGGCGCAGTCTATATTTATTTTGCCCATTACGCTCCGCTCAAGCCGGATGAGGCGACAGAGGTCACCGTATGGTATGTTAATAACGATAAAATGTGGCAGAACTTTGCCGGACTTGCTGACAATTACAGCTCCGGTGAAGGCAAAAAATACGGAATTACCGTTAAGGTCAAGGCATTTGACAGCCGAACTGAGCTTTATAAGGACCTGAACAAAGCCATAGAAGAAAAGGGCGCTCTGCCGGATATGGTCGTGTGCGATACCGATTATGCGGCTTATATGGCAGACAAGGGCGTGCTTGCCGACTTAAGCTCATATTTCGGAAATTGGGAAGCTTCTTCCTTCAGTGAAGAGATTGCGGAAGCATCTTCAAAGGGCGGAACTCTTGTTGCAGTCCCGATTGCGGCTGAAACCGAGGTGTTTATGGTAAATACCAAGATCTTTCCGGACATTTCGGCACTTTCGAGTTTTGAAAAGCTTTGCTCGGTTGCCGATGAGTATTACTTGAGAAACGGCAGCAGCTTTTTTACGGTGTCCGATTACTCTTTTTTCTTCAGAACTGCCGCTGCTCAGCTAAATGATGATTTTGACGCTGTCAGCCCATATGATACCAACAACAAAAACTGCAAGTACATATACAAGCTTTTGGCAGAAGCCGCCTATAATCGCGGCTTTGAGGCAAGTGGCGAAGATGCAGCAAAAATGGTCGGCGAGGGGAAATATGCTTGTGCAATAGTGTCGTCCCCGGAGGTGATGCGGTACGCATATGCGCTCAACGCTGATGATATTGAATTTGCAACATATCCGTGTATGAAGGACGGCGAGCCCGCATATGTCGAAAAAGTGACCGGTATTACGATGACCGCTTCTGACAGTGATTCCGAACGAGCATCGGCAATGTTCATCCGCTGGTTCACATCTGCGGAGGTCGAATCTGCATTTATTGGCGACAGCGGATATATTCTGCCAACAGGAGCTGCGGTCAGCGTTTCGGATTTTGATATTTATTCCGAGCTTCAGACTGCGATGGCTGAGCGCAGAAATAAATCGGAACACTATACATATGAAGCAAGCGCAGAGTATTCCGTCAACAGCAGAAATTTTGACGATATACTAAACACAATTATGGATTCACTAAACTAAAACTATATGAGGTGCAACAATGGATAAGTTCAGAGTGCTTGAAATCAAAAAGAGCGTATTTGAAAACAATGACCGTGAGGCCGACTTACTCAGACAGGAACTGAAGAAAGAAAAGACATTTCTGCTCAATCTCATGTCCTCACCCGGTTCCGGAAAAACAACGACTTTAAAAGCAACGATCGCTGCTCTTAAGGATGAAATGCGCATTGGTGTGATGGAAGCCGACATCGACTCGGATGTTGACGCTCATACTATTGCCGAGACCGGTGCGAAGGTTATTCAGCTCCACACAGGCGGAATGTGCCATCTCGATGCAGGCATGACCAAACAGGGACTTGAGGGCCTCGGTACGGAGAATATCGACTTTGCGATCCTTGAGAATGTAGGAAATCTTGTATGTCCTGCTGAATTTGATACGGGTGCAGTTAAAAATGCAATGATCCTTTCTGTTCCCGAAGGCCACGATAAGCCTCTCAAGTACCCCTTGATGTTCTCAATATGCGATGTGCTGCTCGTAAATAAGATAGATGTTATGCCTTACTTCGATTTTGACCTCGAAGCCTGCAAGCGCTATGTAACCAAACTCAACCCTAACATTAAGATAATCCCCATTTCCGCAAGAACAGGGGAGGGCGTGAATGAATGGGCTAATTGGCTGCGTGAACAGGTCAGGCAGTGGAATAGCTAAAAAGAGAAACCCGATGATCAGTGTCATCGGGTTTTGTTGAGTGTTGGTTTATGCCGGGTCATAGGACTTGCTGACCTCGTTTCCGTCTGCATCATAGTCTATGCACTCCATGAGTCTGGGATCGACTCGACTTTGCTTTTTTATCGTCATGCCAACGCCCTTGTTATTAAACACCCAGATATAGTTGTTCCAAACGCCGGGGTCTTTCTTTCTGAAAACCGTAGTTTCATTGATCCTGCAAAACTTCGCACGCCCCTCGGCGGTGTCGAGCAGATCGCCCTCACCCGTATAAAACAGTTCATCACTGTAATGATAATTGTCTTCCTCTTCTATAGATTTTTTCACTTCTTCTCTGGACATCACGGAACCTCCTGCGTTTTTATTTTTAATCGATTGTAGCACGATTTGTCCGCCATTTCAAGATAAAATAAATGCTGCCACATCGTGCAGAACTAACAAGTGTTGTTGACACGACCTTGTGTTTTTTGTAGAATAGATAATAGACAAAGTATATAAATGCAGTCAAAATGACTGTTGGGTGATTGTTATTAACAATTTGCGTAGAGAGACTGACTTTGAAACGCTGATATGAGCACAGCCGTGTTTGAACTATTTTTATTTAACGGATCTGCTTGAGAAAACGGCTTTCAAGAGCCGCTGAATACATGAAAAAAGTCGAGGATTGCCATTTGAATTTTCGTTGTTATTTTGAACAAGGACAGCAAATTGCGTCGAGAGTATGGAACGGCAAAGCGTTCTTTCCTGCCGTATTTGTTGTAGCGCTGTTTATGCTTTTGTTCGAGCTCCAGCTTGCCGGAATGTTTCTGTTTGCTGCAGTAACTGTGTTATTGCTGATTTTCTGTGATGACCTTTTGTCGATAGTATGTCCTATACTGTGCATTTTTTTGCTCTCGACAAAATACTATACGGACTACACATCGCTCGTCCCGTATGTGCCGTATGCTGCTGTGCCATTGGCGATAGCTGCCGTGTTCAATCTTGTGTACTACCGCAGACCTATTGTCGGCGGTAGGTTCACCTTGCCGCTTTGCGCCGTGTCGATAGCACTTCTTGCCGGCGGTGTCGGGACTATCTCGGCAAAGGATTATTTCAGACTGACGAGCCTTTATTATATGCTCGGCCTTGGCGTCGTTATGCTCCTGATTTATTTCCTAGCCAATTCCAGACTGGAAAACGAGCGTGACTATGACCGTGTTGAGCGCATGGCGGATATTCTCTTTACGGTGGGAATGGTTGCCTCGGCAGTTGTTTTCCTTTTCTATGCCGTTAATCTGGAGCGGTTCATCGAAAAGGGAAGCGTCCTTTTTTTCAAGCCGAGAAACTTTGTTGCAAGCGTCCTTCTAATGACGCTGCCTGCATCGTGCCTTTTGATCGAGCGGCGCAGGATACATCTTATAGGTTATGCCGTTATGTGTCTTGCACTTGTCATGTGCGGGTCGAGAAGCGGCCTGCTTTTCGGCGCAATGATCGGCTTTGTCAGCGGCGTTTATATTTGCCACCTCAGACGGGAGAGCATCGCCGAGCACAAATGGTATAACTGGGCGTTTCTTGTTTTAGTCGCCGTGCTTTGCTATGTCGGTGTTAAGTATATTCCCGTTTTATATTCGAGCAGACTTGTCGAGGGCAGCTTCATATCCTCCAGTGAGACAAGAGTAAGCTTCATTGAACTTGGAATTAAGGATTTCCTTGACTGCCCCATAAACGGTGTGGGACTGGGAAACACAAAAAATGTAGAAATATTCAAAGCTATCATACCCGGCAGCCTTGTTTTTTATCATAATGCCATCATTCAGGTAATGGGCTCAATGGGAGTCATCGGTGTAATGGCATACTGTTGGCTGTTCGGAGAGAGAATGCGCCTTATAGTCACAAATCTGCACGGCAAGCAGATAATCTTCGGCTTTTCCTACGCCGGAATACTTGCTATGTCGATGACTAACCCGGGCATATTCTGCCCGTTTCCCGAGGCCGCACTTCTCATCATTATGTTCTCGATAGCTGAAAAAGAGGCGAAAAGGCAAAATCAAATATATATGGTGGAGGATAGTGCATGAAAAAAGCCATAAGCATCCTGCTGGTGCTCGTTTTGCTTATCTCCCTTGCACCGCTGTCGGTTTTTGCGGCGGGAGACGAGTATGAGACGATAACCGGCACAGTCATGTTCAATGCCGGACATGACGATTCGAAAACGGATCACCCCTGCCCGTTTACCTATAGTGACGAGTATTTTACTCAAACAGGCTATAACTACAGGCAGGATCTTGCGACCGTGACCATGGCAATGTGCTTTGCGGCGGGTAATGTTGCCGACCCCGCAAGGTACAAGGAGGGGCCTGCAAACCTCATCGATTTCTTTGATCAGATAGGCTTCAAGGATTTTGAAGCGAACAAGGACTTTACCGAAAGACCCGGCAGAAATACCTTCGGCGTGGGCATCGCAAACAAGGTCATATACATAGACGGCGAGAAGTATACCGTCATCGGTATCGGACTGCGTGGCTGCGGCTATTATGCCGAGTGGGCAGGCGACCTTAATGTCGGTCTTGAGGGCGAGCATACGGGCTTTGCCATCTGCCGTGACACGGCGCTGGCGTTTCTAAAGGATTATCTTGCAAAGCACACGGAGATAACCGGCAAGGTGAAACTCTGGTGCACCGGCTACAGCCGTGGTGCGGCCGGAACCAACATGCTCGGCGGAGCGATAGACGATATCATCGCATCCGGCGGCAGCATCGGCAAAAATGTCGAACTTTCGGCTGACGATATGTATTTCTACTGCTACGAGCCGCCCATGGGTGCAGATGTCAATAAAATCGGCAGCAGCATCTATAATAACATCCACAACATCGTTAACTACAACGACCTCGTCGTCAAGGTTGCACCCGAGTGCATGGGCTTCGGCAGATACGGTGTCGATCATGTCCTGCCCAGCGCAAAGCTCGACGATAACTATGACGTACTCAAGGCTGACATGCTTGAGGTGTTCTCGACCTTTGAAAATGCGGGCACTTATCGCATTGATAATTTCAAGTATGTGACCGTTACCCCCAAAGCGACCATCTCCAAGATATTAAACCTCAAAAACGGCATTACCATGACACAGGGCGAGTTCCTCGATCGCTTTGTCCAGAAGTTGTTCACCGAGGTGTTCACCAAAAGAGCTGAGGTCTACGCCGCTCAGGACGACATTTCAGAGATCGTCCTGCCGCTCATCGGCACATATCCCGACCAGTGGGATACATTCGTTGATATACTCAGCAAGAATGCGGCAAAAAACATCGGCGAGCTTATCTATGTGATAAAGAACAAATCCACCGAAGAAGTCGTGAACTTTGTTGCAAACCTGTTCCTTGATGCCATGCGTGAAGCCGGCATAACCGAGTACAACTTCGAGCAGGTCAAGAAGATGGTAAGGCCTCTTACGCTTACCGTCATCAAGATAGTCACAAAGTGCCCCGACGAGTTTGCAACGCTCATTTTCAACATAGTCGGTATCATGTCCGCCCACTACGGTGAGCTCGGTATGTCATGGATGATGTCCATACCCGATGACTACATGAACTCCAAGCCCGATGCGGTCGTAAACAATATGCCCTTTACCGATGTCGGCATGGGCTCGTGGTTTTATGACAATGTCAAGTACTGCTATGATAACGGACTCATGATAGGCGCTGACGCAAGCAGCTTTGCCCCCGAGGGCGCAGTGTCCAGAGGACAGGTCGTTACCGTCCTGTACCGCCTCGCCGGAACACCCTCCGTTGCGGGTCAGACCTGCCCATTTACGGATGTGGATGAAAGCTGGTGCAAGGATGCCATCGTTTGGGGTTATAATGCAGGCGTTGTCATGGGCTATGACGACAATACCTTCCGCCCGGACGAGTGCGTGACCCGAGAGCAGCTTGCCGCATTTGTGTACAGATACGCAAATGACGGAGCTGCCGCCTCCGGCAAGACATTGGCGTTTACCGACGGCAGTCTTGTCTCCGATTACGCCGTACCGGCGATGAACTGGTGCATAAATAAGGGCGTTGTCATAGGCATGGGCGACGGTACGCTTTATCCGCAGGGCGGCTCGACAAGAGCGCAGTTTGCCGCCATGATATCGAGACTTGCTCTTGCAGGCTAAAAAGAATAAAAACATCAAAATCAGCCGTTTTATAACGGCTGATTTTCTTGTGATTTTGTAATAAACATGATATAATGCAACGATAAACTAAAGCGGAGGCTTTCAATGGACAAATTCAAGCTTGTATCACCATATGCACCCATGGGCGACCAGCCCGAAGCGATAGATACGCTTGTAAACGGCATAGAAAACGGCATAGATGAGCAGGTGCTTTTAGGCGTTACGGGCTCGGGCAAGACATTTACCATGGCAAGCGTCATTGCAAAGCTCAACCGCCCGACGCTCGTTCTTGCGCACAACAAGACCCTTGCAGCACAGCTTTGCGCCGAGTTCAGAGAGTTTTTCCCCGAAAACGCAGTGGAATACTTTGTTTCCTACTACGACTACTACCAGCCTGAGGCATACATCCCGCATACCGACACATTTATCGAGAAAGACAGCTCCATAAATGACGAGATTGAGCGCCTAAGACACAGCGCCACATCAAGTCTTTTTGAGCGCAGGGACACCATCGTTGTTGCATCTGTCTCCTGCATCTACGGCCTCGGCGATCCTATCGACTATAAAAATATGGTCATATCGCTCAGACGGGGGCAGGCCAAGAACTTTGACGAGCTTTTAAAAAAGCTTATCGAGATACGCTACGAGCGCAATGACATCGCCTTTGAGCGCAATATGTTCAGAGTCCGTGGCGATACCGTTGAAATTTTCCCTGCCTATTCGAACGATAAGGCGATAAGAGTCGAGTTTTTCGGCGATGAGATAGACCGCATCAGCGAGGTCAATGTTGTGACCGGCACCGTGCTGAGATATCTTAATCACGCTGCCATTTACCCTGCGAGCCACTATGTAGTCAGCAAAGAGAAAATGGCAAAGGCAATTGACGATATCCGAGCCGAGTGCGAAGAGCGGGTGAAGTTTTTCGAGGAAAACGGCAAGCTTCTTGAAGCGCAGCGCATATCGCAGCGTACAAATTATGATATCGAGATGATGCAGGAGCTCGGCTACTGCACGGGAATAGAAAACTATTCAAGGATAATCTCAGGTAGACCCGTCGGAAGTGCGCCGATGACGCTGCTTGACTATTTCCCGGAGGATTTTCTGCTGTTTGTCGACGAAAGCCATGTAACGCTTCCGCAGGTGCGTGCAATGTACCGTGGCGACAGGGCGAGAAAGGAAGCACTTGTCGATTACGGCTTCCGCCTTCCCTCGGCATTTGACAACCGTCCGCTCAAGTTTGAGGAGTTTCAGGAACGAATACATCAAGCGGTTTATGTCTCAGCAACACCGGGAGATTACGAGCGTGAAAGAGCGGGACAGATCGCAGAGCAGATAATCAGACCCACGGGACTTTTAGACCCCGAGATATCCGTGCGCCCTATCGAGGGACAGATTGATGATCTCATTGGCGAGATAAACCGGCGCATCGAAAAGCAGCAGCGAGTGCTCGTGACAACGCTCACAAAGAAAATGGCGGAGGACTTGACAGAATATCTCGGCAATGTTGGTATCAAGTGCCGGTATATGCACCATGATATTGATGCTATCGAGCGAATGGAGATAATCCGAAGTCTGCGTCTCGGCGAATTTGATGTTCTCATAGGTATAAACCTTCTGCGTGAGGGTCTCGACCTTCCCGAGGTGAGCCTTGTTGCCATCCTGGATGCCGATAAGGAGGGCTTTCTGCGAAGCGAAACGAGTCTTATTCAGACAATCGGCAGGGCGGCAAGAAATGCCGACGGATTGGTCATCATGTATGCTGACACGGTCACGCGCTCCATGCGTCTTGCCATCGACGAGACCGAGCGCCGCCGTGCAAAGCAGGCAAAGTATAACGCAGAGCACGGCATCGTCCCCAAAACCATAATCAAGGGCGTTCGTGACATGATAGAGATATCGTCCGACGCTTCGAGCGCCACGCACAGAAAAGACGGCGTGAAGATGACGAGGGGCGAGCGCAAGGCGCTCATAGCCGAGCTTGAAAAGCAGATGAAGACCGCTGCAAAGATGCTCGAATTTGAGCTTGCGGCAGAGCTACGGGACAGAATAATCAGACTTCGCGGCGAGGAATGATAATGAAACTTCTGATATTAGACGGAAACAGCATAATTAACAGAGCATTTTACGGCATTCGGCAGCTCAATGCGCCCGACGGCACACCTACAAACGGCATTTACGGCTTCTTGGCGATTTTGCAGAAGCTGTTTGACAGTGAAAAGCCCGAGGCCGTCTGTGTGACCTTTGACCTTAAAGCACCGACATTCCGCCATCTGCGCTATGACGGCTACAAGGCGCAGCGCAAGGGTATGCCGGAGGAACTTGCGGTGCAGATGCCGGTTTTGAAGCAGGTGCTTGACGATATGGGCATCCTGCGCCTTGAACTCGAGGGCTATGAAGCGGACGACCTTCTCGGCACTGTGGGCAAGATTTGCGAAAAAACCGGCTGGGACTGCCGCATTGTCACCGGCGACAAGGACAGCTTCCAACTTATAAGCGAGACTACACATGTGTGCCATGTGAAGACCCGCATGGGCCAAACTGAGACGAAGGAGTACACTCCCGAGCTGTTTCGGGAGGAGTACGGATTTGACCCAATACACATCGTTGATCTCAAGGCCCTTATGGGCGATTCGTCCGATAACATCCCGGGTGTCGCCGGTGTCGGTGAGAAAACCGCAATGGATCTGATTCAGCGCTACACGAGCGTTGATTATATCTATGCAAACCTTGATGAGCTTGAAATAAAAGAGGGCGTGCGCAAAAAGCTCAGAGACGGCAAAGAAAGTGCCGAGTTGTCATATGAGCTTGCGACCATCTGCACCGTAGCGCCCATAAGCTTCAAGCCCGGGGATGCGCTTTGGAACAAAAACTATAAGCCCGAGCTCTACGGCCTGTTTAAAAAGCTCGGTTTTAACAAATTCATTGAAAAATGGGGCATTGCCGAGAACGAAGCGGAGACTGAAAACACAGCCATCGGGCATTTCCCCTTAATTGACGATGCCGATTTTGAGACAATATCGGCGGCGCTCAAGGCTTCAGAGCTTGTTGCGGTTCAAATGAGCGACGATTTTGACAGTATCGAACTCTGCGACGGCAAAAGCGTTTACACGGCGCATTGGGACAGCTTGGGCGACGATTATAATCGTCTGTTGAAGCTCGTTTTCTCTGACGAGATAAAAAAAGCATCCCACAATGTAAAAGACCTGATGTCTAAACTCATTGCCGAAAACTTACCCTTGGACGGCTTTGTGTACGACACTGCGCTTGCGGCGTATCTTCTCGAATCCACCGAGAGCGACTACCCCTTGGAGCGGGTCAGCATGCGTTATCTCGACACCGAACTTCACGGCACGGAGGCAATATACAGGCTCAAGCCCGTGACCGAGGAGAAGCTTAAGCAGCTTGACATGGAGAAGCTTTATTACGATATCGAGCTTCCGCTGTGCCGGGTGCTCGCCGATATGCAATCGGTCGGATTTATGGTCGACAGAACGGCATTGAGTGAGTTCGGCGCAAGCCTCAACGACGGCATTGAGAAGCTTCGAGACGAGATATGGCAGCTTGCAGGCGGTGAATTTAACATCAATTCGCCAAAGCAGCTTGGTGAAGTGCTGTTTGACCGCCTGATGCTGCCCTCGGGGAAGAAAACCAAGACCGGCTGGAGCACAAACGCCGATGTTTTGGAAAAGCTTCGGGGCAAGCACCCGATAATCGAGCGCATTTTGGACTACAGGATGCTTACAAAGCTAAAATCCACCTACGCCGACGGCCTTTTGAAGCTAATTGAGCCGGACGGCAGGATAAGAACAAATTTCCAAATGACCGTTACTGCGACCGGCAGACTTTCAAGCACCGAGCCGAATTTGCAGAATATCCCCATACGCAAAGAGCTCGGCAGTCAGATAAGAAAAATGTTCATCGCCTCAAAGGGCAAGGTGCTCGTTGATGCAGACTACAGCCAGATAGAGCTGCGCCTGCTTGCACATATATCAAACGACAAGCACATGCAGGAGGCGTTTGCAAGCGGCGAGGATATACATGCGGTGACCGCATCGCAGGTGTTTGACACTCCGCTTTCGGAGGTCACAAGCCTGCAGCGCAGCAGGGCAAAGGCCGTTAATTTCGGCATCGTTTACGGCATTTCCGCATGGTCGCTTGCGCAGGATATCGGCGTTTTTCCGAACGAGGCAAAGGCTTATATGGACGCCTATTTTGATAAATATAACGGTGTGCATGAGTATATGAAGCACATTGTCGAGCAGGCAAAGACCGACGGCTATGTAAAGACCCTGTATAATCGCCGCAGAGCCTTGCCCGAGCTCAAGTCGTCCAATTTCAATATGCGCTCGTTCGGCGAGAGAGTGGCGCTAAATATGCCCATCCAGGGCACGGCGGCAGATATTATCAAGCTTGCGATGGTGAATGTCTATAATCGCCTCAAGGCCGAGGGGCTTAAGTCAAAGCTCATCCTTCAGGTTCACGACGAACTTATATGCGAGTGCCCCGAGGACGAGGCGGATGCGGTAATCAAAATTCTTTCCGAGGAAATGAGCGGTGTCGCAAAGCTTTCCGTTCCGCTCATAGTTGATGCAAAAAAAGGACATAGTTGGGCGGAGGCACACTGATGTTAAGCTATGAAGAAGCAGGGCTCGTGCTTGACGAGCTTGTAGACGAATTGCCTGAGGGCATTTTTGAAAACTTAAACGGCGGTGTAAGCTTCGTAGAGGAGGCTGTCACCGCTGAGGACGGCAGATACACCCTCGGCACATATTTCCGCAACGGCATGGGCAGGTACATCGAGTTGTACTACGGCTCATTTGTCGAGCTTTACGGCGAGATGGATGACGAGCTGTTCAGACGCAGACTAAAAAGCACGCTGCACCATGAGCTGACGCACCATATCGAGAGTATGGCGGGCGACAGAAGCCTTGAGCATTGGGATGACAGGCAGTCTGAGCTGTACGGTTTTAACGGGATCAATGTCGGCAGTATACTCTTTGTCTGCGATGATAATACGCTGTCGATGGCCGCCGAAGCGGTGTTCAATGCAAATAAGCAGGGTCACAGCGCCGCTGTGACGGCATTTTCGGCAGGGCTGACCGCAGGTGATGCGCTTGCACCCAAGTTCGTCAAAGCCTGCGAGAGCTTGGATATTAGTTTACCTCAGCGCAGACCGGCTGAGATAACAAGGGAGCTTCTTTCCTCGCATGATATAGCTCTTTGCATGACGCTTACGCAGGCCGATGAACTTTCAAGGCGATATCAGGACCTTGACGAGCGCGTCATGTGCTTAGCGGAGGACGATATCAAACCGCCTGCACTGGGGCTGGGCTGGAAAAAGACGCTTGAGCGCCTTTCGGATGAGGTGCTTGCGGTAATTGACGAGCTTGAGCAGGAGGCACCCGATGCATTTTGAAATTGCCGATGTGACGCTGGAACACATTGACGAGATAGAGGAGCTCGAAAAGCTCTGCTTTTCTCTGCCATGGTCAAGGCAGGCGCTCATTTCACAGCTTCCGGATGATATGCATATGTTTATCGCCGCCATTGACGATGACGGGCTGGTACTCGGATATGTCGGCATGATGTATGTTCTCGATGAGGGTTATATATCCAATGTCGCCGTCTCGCCTGAACACAGAAGGCTCGGCATCGCAGACAGCCTTATTAGCGCCCTTGTTGAAAAGGCAAACAAAAAAGAACTCAGCTTTTTGACGCTTGAGGTCAGAAAGAGTAATGTTCCGGCAATTGAGCTTTACAGAAAAAACGGCTTTTCCGAAGTCGGCCTGAGAAAAAATTACTATGCCAAGCCGACCGAGGATGCCATACTGATGACAAGATTTCTTAAGTGAGGATAAGACAGTGAAGATATTAGCGTTTGAATCGTCGTGCGACGAAACGGCCGTTGCGGTAGTTGAGGACGGCAGAAGGGTCTTGACCGACCAGATTTTCTCTCAGGCAGATCTGCACGCAGTGTACGGCGGTGTTGTGCCGGAAATCGCATCGAGAAGCCATGTTGAGGTCATATCGATGCTCTCGGAACGTGCGATTCAGGTTGCAGGTATCAAAAAAAGCGATATAGATGCCGTTGCGGTGACCTATGCGCCCGGCCTTATCGGCACGGTGCTCGTGGGGCTAAACTTCGCCAAGGCCGTTGCACTGAGCCTTAATGTGCCGCTTATACCAGTGCACCATATAAAAGGCCATGTAGCGGCAAACTACATAGCCTATCCTGAGCTTGAGCCGCCGTTTCTCTGCCTTGCGATATCCGGCGGCAATACGCTTATAATCGATGTACGCAGCTACACAGATCTTAAGGTCATCGGCGCTACCCGTGACGATGCGGCAGGGGAGTGCTTTGACAAAACCGCACGAGTGCTCGGATTGCCTTACCCGGGTGGTAAGCCAATTGACCTGCTCTCCCAAGGCGGAGACGACAAGAAATACCATCTTCCCAGAACGCATATTGAGGGAAGCCCATATGACATGAGTTTTTCGGGGCTCAAGACCGCCGTTATCAACATCGTTCACAATGCCGAGCAGAAGGGCGAAGAGATAGACAAGCCTTCGCTCGCAGCATCGTTCACCGCTGCCGTCAGCGATAGCCTGGTGCCCCGCACGATGCTGGCGGCAAAGGCGCTTGGATATAAAAAGATAGCCGTTGCGGGCGGCGTTGCGGCTAATTCATGGATAAGGGCGGATTTTAAGGCCGCCGCCGAGAAAGCCGGATGCGAGCTGTTCGTTCCGCCGCTTAAGCTGTGCGGCGATAATGCGGCAATGATAGGCTGCCAAGGCTACTATGAGTTCCTTGCGGGCAACACTGCCGGAAGTGATCTTAACGCATACGCCAACATGGAGCTTTGAGAGGTGCACAATGGGAGTTCATGACGGTCACCGACAGAGAATGAAGAGCCGCTTCTTAGAGGCCGGTTTGGATGGCTTTAATGACCACAATGCATTGGAAATGCTTCTGTTTTACGCTCTGCCACGCAAAGATACAAACGAGCTTGCACACAAGCTTTTGAACCATTTTGGCTCGCTTGCAGCCGTGCTTGAGGCAGACCAAAAGGCGCTTTCCGAGATAGACGGCATAGGTGAGAATGCAGCGGTTTTGCTGAAACTTATACCTGCGATAAGCCGCCGCTACATGGAGGAAGTCATGGCACCGAGAAAGAGCGTTGAGTCAGCAGAGCAGCTCGGGCGGTACTTTATAGCCAAATTCATGTATTTTCAGGATGAGGTCTGCTATGCGCTGCTGCTTGACAACGCAAACAGGGTCATCACCTGCAAGCAGATAAGCAAGGGCGTTGTCAATGCGACCGAGGTAGGTGTGCGGACACTTATAGAGCTTGCGATGAAGTACAGGGCATCGGGCGTCATAATTGCGCACAATCACCCCAACGGCATGCCGGAGCCCTCCCGTGAGGATGAGGACTGCACCGTCACTGTGCAAAATATGCTAAATGTGGTGGGAGTTAAGCTCATTGACCATATCATTGTCGGCGGCGGAGTATACTACTCGTTCAAGCAATGCGGAGTTATGTAAACAATTTATTGTTTCTATTTTGTTATTTATATTCGTTTTAGGCTTTACGAAAAAATTGAAAAACTGCAAGAATCGCTGATATAGCAGGCGATAATGCATGTTGAAAAACCTGTTGAAAATGTTGATAACTATATGAATAATAATTTTCGCACTTCGTTATGGTAACCGTTTTTGCAACCTTTTGTATTAAAAAAACCTTGAAATTCAATGCTGTAATTTTTGAGACCGTTCATAGTTTGCAATAAAGTTACAACAAATAATACATACTGTAATTATAATTTCGATTGACTTTACTTGTACATTATGCTAAAATATCAAAGCTGTGGTTTGCTGGTGTAGCTCAGTCGGTAGAGCAGCTGATTCGTAATCAGCAGGTCAGGTGTTCGAGTCACCCCACCAGCTCCATAATAAAACCCTGTTGGCGTCTGCCAACAGGGTTTTTGATATATATTAAATATTAAGTATTACATGTGGTGGAAGGGTATGAATGAATACTCTGACGATCTGCTTTTTGCTTGAAGAATCAGTCTTAGAATGTCACTTAATAATAAAACCGACTTTGATATCATTTATCATCAGCTCAGCGTTACCGGCGGTACCGGTCGTTTTGACATATGTGCCGCCGCAGCCGCCCTTGAGAGAGATAACATGCGGGCCGATGATTTCAAGACCATCGGAACAACTTAAAATGACTGGTTCTTGATAATATACGGCGGAATTACCGAGTTCATCTCTTGCATATATCCTGACGGCGGCGACATCGTATGTGTCACCCTCGTAAAGCTCGGTGCTGCTGACTTCAACTTCAATGTGTGCCTTTTGACCGGGCTTTTTGATAACCGATTTTACGACTTCGCCATTTTTGACAGCGTCAAAGCGCCATTCGGTCGCCTCACCGCCCCAGTTGCTCACGTATTTGCCATAGAGCTCAACGCCGTCGGAAAACTTTAGTCCCTTGAGCAGCATGAGCTTTCCGAGCTTCAGCAGGTACTTCGGCGGCAGAGCACTTGTGCCGTACTTTGCAACCGCACACAGGCACTCCTTTAGCTGTTCGGCGGTCTTGGCATCGAAGCTTTCCTGCGTTTCGAGAAGATCACCGATGAAATCATCAATTACAACAGGCGGGTGGGGCAGTGCAGGGAAGCTTTCGCTGTCGGGGTAAAACTCCTTTACGAGCAAGCCGTTCTTAAAAAGCCGCACGCTGTCGGCATTGGTGAACACATAGACGCTGCCGATATCACCGGCAGGGTGCTCGCCGATATCCATGGACGAGGATACGACACAGCAGGGATTTTCCTCAGCTTGACTTGCGTAAACGGCGGCTGCTAACTTCGGGTTTCTGAACATATCCATGACGCCGTGGTAGCATACACCATCCCCACTGCCGAAGTCCTTGTGCGTGTTGTAGTCAAACATGCACCACGGGAATATGCCGCAGATGTCGTCGGCAGCGTACATTGCGTCAAGTACCTTGGCATGGCGCAGAGCATGACTCAGGCGGTGGCGCTCATCGTCAAATGCTTTCGTGGGGAACATGTGTCCGTTGCACTCGGAGACAAGATACGGGCGGCGTTTGTTGGATGTAACGCTATTTTTGGCCTTAAGGCCGGCATTATTGCCACTGTGTGAAAAGTCATTGAATGCGTAAACATCTTCAAGCAGACTGCTCTTTTCAATATATCTGACTCCGCTGGTCCGGCGGGAACGGTCAAGCTCGTGAGCAACGGCATTTGTCCTCTTGTACAGTACGTCATCATCCTGCGACTCGTTTATCCTGACGCCCCAAAGAATTATAGATGGGTGGTGCATATACTGCATGACCATCTCACGGGTGTTCTCAACCGCTTGATCCTTCCAAGCATCGTTTCCGATATGCTGCCAGCCTGGTATCTCGGTAAACACGAGCAGACCTAGCTCATCGCACCTGTCTATAAAATGCTGCGATTGCGGATAGTGCGAGGTGCGCACAGCGTTGACACCGAGCTCGTTTTTGAGGATATCCGCATCAAGTCTTTGCATTGACTTTGGCATTGCATAGCCCGTGTAAGCAAAGCTTTGGTGCCGGTTAAGTCCACGGAGCTTCATTTTCTTGCCATTTAGGTAAAAGCCGTCGTTTTCAAACTTTGCTGTCCTGAGACCGAAACGGTAGGACTTTTCGTCGAGCACTGTGTCGCCGTCGACTATCTTTGCTTTTAAGGTGTAAAGATACGGATTGTCCGGCGACCAAAGCTTGCCGTCGGGCACAGTGAGCTTAAACTTGGCCCCCATCGCCGATGCTGCGACCTTGCCGTCTGCGTCAAATATCTCTGCCACCAGCTTGCCGACTTTTAGTTTGCCTGAGGTATCGATATTCACCGAGATATCACGCAGGCCGGTGTTCTCGATGAGGACATTTTTTATATATGTGCTGTTTCGCACTTCAAGCTCGACATCACGGTACAGGCCACCGTAGCAAAGGTAATCTATGACAAAGCCGAAGGGCGGAATGTTAAGGTTCTCTCTTGTGTCAAGTCTGACAGTAACGGTGTTTTCCTGACCAAATTTCAGAAACTCCGTTAAATCAGCGGTAAAGGCGGTATAGCCACAGGCATGGTGCGCAGCTAATTTGATGTTGCAGTAGACTGTGGCATCGTGTGCAGCACCATCAAAGCGCAAAAGTATGCGCTTACCCTGCCAATCCTCGGGGACAAAGAAGCTCTTTTTATAGCCGCAGAGCATCTGATAATCTTGGCAGTCAATGTAATTGTACGGTATTTCACGCACGGTGTGCGGAATCCTGACGGTCTCGGCATTGTCAAAGCCAGCGTCATAGTCGCTTGTGAACAGCCAATCGTTGTTAAACGGAATAGTCATAGCAGCTCTCCATAATATTTGATATGTAAATAATATCACACAACTTTGCCCTTGCATAGATACGCTGTTGATTTTCGGGAAAAAAGGCTATATAATAGCCACATTCAAAATATAGGAGATATGTGATGGATAAGCTTTTAAACACCAAACTTTTTCTGCTTGATATGGATGGTACCCTTTACCTCGGCGACGAGGTGTTTGACGGCGCAGTTGATTATATCAACACCATAAAAGCAAGCGGCAGGCAGTATATTTACCTTACCAACAACTCGTCGAGAGCCGGCATAGACTATGTCACCAGACTGCGCAAGCTCGGCTTCCCCTGCGAGATGGAGAATGTTTTCACCTCCGGCATGGCGACTGCCATGTATCTCAACACCAAGTTCCCCGGCTGTACCGTTTATCCCGTCGGTACAAGGGCATTTATGGGCGAGCTTGAAAGCTACGGTGTGAAGCTCGGTGAGGACGATGTAAAAGTCGTCTGCGTTGGCTTTGATACTGAGCTTACATATGAAAAGCTCGACAAGGCGGTGCACTACTTGCGCCATGGTGCAGCGTTTATTGCCGCAAACCCCGATTGGGTCTGCCCGATGCCTGCAAACGAAGTTCTGCCCGACTGCGGCAGCATATGCGCTCTGCTCACGGCGGCAAGCGGCGTAAAGCCGGAATATATCGGAAAACCCAACCGTAATATGGTTGACATAATATCTGCAATGACCGGAGTTCCCAATGGGCAGATTTGCTGCGTGGGTGACAGACTGTATACCGACATTGCCGTTGCGCAGAATGCGGGCGCCGTGTCCGTGTGCGTCCTGTCCGGCGAGAGTACGCTTGAGGACATCGAAAAGGCCGAACGCAAGCCCGATTATGTTCTGAACAGCGTTGTTGACATTGCAGATATCTTAAAAGCAAATATGTGAAAAATGAAGCCTGCATCGCAGGCTTCATTTTATTGTTATATCTTTTTTTGGCACGAGTGACCAATCGAAAGTTTGTAAGAGCTTCTGCACACTTATGGGTTTGCCGTCACCTAAACCCAATCGAGCGGCAAGATATCCGATAATTTCTTCCGGCGTGTGGTTCTGCCTTAAACTCATTATATTCAAATCACCGTCACGCTTTGAAAGCTTCCTGCCGTCCTCGGAAAGCAGCAGGGGGGCGTGGCAGTATTCCGGCGGTGAGCCGCCCAGCTCGCTTATGAGCCATATCTGCCGTGCCGTTGAGCTTAAGAGGTCACGGCCACGAACGATGCGGTCAACGCCCATGTCCATGTCATCGAACGACACTGCAAGCTGATAGGCAAAAACGCCGTCTGAGCGCCTTATGATGAAGTCCCCGCCGTCGGCGAGGTTCTGCCTTATGCGCCCATAGTGCCCATCAACAAAATTTATTTCCTTATCCGGCACATGAATTTTCCATGCAGGCCTCTTGCCGAGCCTTTCAAGCTCCATTCGCTCCGATCGGCTCAAGTGTCTGCACCTACAGCCTGTGTCATGCGCACATTCGCCCGGGTGCGGTGCGGAAGCGGCTAAGCGCTGGCTTCGGCTGCAATAGCAGGGGTAGAGCATGTCATGCTTTAAAAGCTGCCCGAATATATCCTCATAAAGCTCCGTGCGGTTGCTTTGATAATACTCCTCGCTGAGTTCGTTATCCCAGTCAAGCCCAAGAAAGCGGAGGTCGTCTGCAAGCAGCAAGGCATACTCCTTTGAACACCTGTCGGGGTCAAGATCCTCTATCCGCAATATAATTTTTCCGTCCTTAGAGCGAGCATCCAACCAAGCAAGCAGGTATGATGACAGGTTTCCTAAGTGCATAACACCGCTTGGACTTGGTGCAAAGCGCCCTGTAACAGTAGCTTTTTTGTACATATTTAACCCTTTGTTTAGATTTGTTGCATATATTTTATCATATTTACGAGAAAAATTAAATAAACAACTATCATTTTTTCTAAACATGTGGTATAAAGAGATTATAATAATTATGTATGGAGGGCAATTATGGCTACTTCGACGAAAGAATCACTTGGTAATGCGCTTAAAAAGATGCTTACCATCAAGCCTATCGATAAGATAACCGTAAAAGACCTTGTTGAGGAGTGCGGTGTTAACCGCCAGACCTTCTATTATCACTTTGATGATGTTTATGATCTGCTCGAGTGGGTGTTCGAGGAAGACGCGAACAGGACTTTGCCGCAGGAGATACTTTATGAGAACTGGCGCGAAAATGTTCTCACATTCTTCCATTATCTCTACAACAACAAGCTATTCGTCCTGAATGTCTATAACTCCAACAACCGCTCATATTTCCTGCGTTACTTTAAGCGCAGACTGCACTACTGCATCCACAGCTTTGCTGTCATCGTTGCAGAAGGTAAGAACATTGAGTGGTCCGATCTTGAGTTCGTCTGCGAGTTCTACGCAAATGGTGTTGTCGGTCTTATCTCGCAGTGGCTCGACAGGAACATGGAGCTGCCTCCCGAGATAACCGAGGAGAAATTTATCAAGGTGCTTGACGGTAGTATCGAGAGCATGCTGTCAAGGTTTCAGAAAAACTGAATAGCAGCAAAATGAGGGTCTTCGTATTAGGCGGAGACCCTCATTTTTATGTTGAAAGAAAAGAGAAAAAAGGATATAATAGATTGGTTGAAAGAGGTGACAAGATGAAAGAACAAAAGACAAATGTCATGCGCCTTTTAGAGCAGAAAAAGATAAGCTATATTCCGCATGAATACCCGCACGGTGACGAGGCAGTTGACGGGCTGACCGTTGCAAGAATATGCGAGCAGAACCCCGAGCAGGTGTTCAAAACGCTTGTTGCAAGGGGTGCAAGCAAGACAATATATGTGTTTGTTATTCCCGTGATAGGCGAGCTTGATCTTAAAAAGGCGGCAAAGGCAAGCGGGGAGAAGTCGGTTGCGATGATCCATGTCAGCGAGATAAATGCGCTGACGGGTTATGTTCGTGGCGGCTGCTCGCCGGTCGGAATGAAAAAGCAGTACAAGACATTTTATGATATAAGCGCAGCAGACAAAGCTACCATTATGGTCAGCGCAGGTAAAATCGGCTATCAGGTCGAGCTTGCGCCGGACGAGCTTGTTAAGCTCACACGAGGAAGCTACGCAGAGTTGGTGTAACTTAAATGGAAAACAGCATTGTAATCAAAGGTGCAAGAGCCAACAACCTTAAAAATATCGATATCGAAATACCCAGAGATAAGCTCATCGTCATGACCGGAGTGTCCGGCAGCGGCAAATCAAGCCTTGCTTTTGACACCATCTATGCCGAGGGACAGAGACGATATGTCGAGAGCCTTTCGTCATATGCAAGGCAGTTTCTCGGTCAGATGGATAAGCCCGACCTTGATAATATACAAGGTCTTTCTCCGGCGATTTCCATCGACCAGAAGACAAGTTCAAGAAATCCTCGCTCGACCGTCGGCACGGTGACGGAGATATACGACTACATGCGTCTTTTGTGGGCACGCATCGGTGTACCGCATTGCCCGAAATGCGGCAAGGAAATAAAGCAGCAGACGATAGATCAGATAATCGATCAGCTTATGCTCCTGCCCGAGGGGACCAAGCTTCAGATACTTGCACCTGTTGTAAGAGCGAGAAAGGGTGAGTATGTAAAGGTTTTCGAGGATGCCCGTAAGTCCGGTTATGTCAGGGCAAGGGTAGACGGCAGCATTTATGATCTGTCCGAGACTATTAAGCTTGAGAAGAACAAAAAGCACAATATCGAGATAATCGTTGACAGAATCATTATTAAGCCTGAGATAACCCGTAGGCTCACGGACTCCGTAGAGACTGCCGCTTCGCTTGCAAACGGACTTGTCATTGCAGATATTATCAGCGAAAAACGCGAGATACTCTTTTCGCAGAATTACGCCTGCGAGGACTGCGGCATATCCATAGAGGAGCTCACACCGAGAATGTTCTCGTTCAACACGCCCTACGGCGCTTGCCCGACCTGCGATGGCCTTGGCATGCAGCTTCTTGTTGACCCAGAGCTTATCGTGCCGGATGAAAGCCTGAGCCTTGCCGCCGGTGCCGTTCAGGCGAGCGGATGGGCGTCGGGTGCAAACGACTCGATTGCCAAGATGTACTACACGGCACTTGCAAAGAAGTACGGTTTTACGCTCGACACGCCGTTTAATAAGCTCCCTAAGGAGGCTAAAGACGCACTTTTCTACGGCACCAAGGGTGAGCCACTCGACCTGTTGTACGAAAGGGAGAGCAAAAGCGGCTCGTTCTCGGGTAAATATTCAAAGCCCTTTGAGGGCATCTGCAATAATTTAGAGCGTCGCTATCACGAGACGCAGAGCCCTGCAATGCGAGCTGATATCGAAGAGGTCATGTCCGAGATCACCTGCCCGACCTGCGGCGGCTTGAGACTGCGCAAGGAAGCACTTGCGGTCACTGTCGGCGGGAAAAATATTGCGCAGATGAGCGATATGTCTATCACCGAGGCGATAGACTTTGTCGATAGCTTGGTTTTGACCGAAAAGCAGCAGATAATTGCGGCTCAGATATTAAAAGAGATAAAGGACAGGCTCGGCTTTCTTAAAAATGTCGGACTGCAGTACCTCACGCTTTCAAGAGGCGCCGTCACACTTTCCGGCGGTGAGAGCCAGAGGATAAGGCTTGCAACGCAGATAGGCTCGTCGCTAATGGGCGTTTTGTATATTCTCGATGAGCCGAGCATCGGTCTGCACCAGCGCGATAACGAAAAACTTCTGAAAACGCTCAAGGATCTGCGGGATCTCGGCAACACGCTCATTGTTGTTGAACATGACGAGGACACTATACGTGCTGCGGACTTTGTCGTGGATATCGGCCCGGCTGCGGGCGTTCACGGCGGCGAGGTCGTCTGCGCCGGCACTGTCGACGAGATATGTGCCTGTGAGCGTTCGGTGACGGGTCAGTATCTCAGCGGCAGAAAAGTGATACCTGTGCCCAACGAGCGCAGACCTACGAATAAGGGCTTTATCACTGTCCATGACGCAAGAGAAAATAACCTGCGTGGCATCGATGTCGCTTTTCCCAAGGGCGTTGTCACCTGCGTGACCGGTGTGTCCGGCAGCGGCAAGTCCTCGCTTGTAAACGAGATCCTGTATAAGACCGTTGCTCTTGAGAAAAACAGAGCCAAAACGAAGCCCGGAAAATGCGGCGGCGTGACGGGACTTGAGGATATCGACAAGGTCATCAACATCGACCAAAGCCCCATCGGCAGAACTCCACGCTCCAATCCTGCAACATACACGGGACTGTTTAACGATATTCGTGAGCTGTTCGCTTCGACCGAGGATGCAAAGCTCCGTGGCTATCAGTCGAGCAGGTTTTCCTTCAATGTCAAGGGCGGGCGCTGCGAAGCGTGCAAGGGCGACGGTCTGCAAAAGATAGAAATGCATTTTCTGCCCGATGTCTATGTGCCATGCGATGTCTGCAAGGGCAAGCGCTATAACAGAGAAACGCTTGAGGTCAGGTACAAGGGCAAGAATATCTACGAAGTCCTTGATATGACCGTTGAGGAAGCAAGAGATTTCTTTGCAAATCTCCCCAAGCTCAGAAGTAAGCTCGATACACTGTACGATGTCGGCCTTGGCTATATAAAGCTCGGCCAGTCGAGCACAACTCTGTCCGGCGGCGAGGCGCAGCGAGTAAAGCTTGCAACGGAGCTGTCTAAGCGCAGCACGGGCTCGACTATCTACATCCTTGACGAGCCTACCACCGGTCTTCACATGGCGGATGTGCATAAGCTCATTTATATAATCAACCGCCTTGCCGATGCGGGCAACACCGTTGTAATAATCGAGCACAATCTTGATATCATAAAATCCTGCGACTATATAATCGACCTCGGCCCCGAGGGCGGCAGCGGCGGCGGAACGGTCGTTTTCACAGGCACACCCGAGCAGTGCGCCGACTGCAAGAACAGCTTTACCGGCAAGTTTCTTAAAAAACTGCTTTGACCCTACCGTGCTCAGTCTCATATAATGCACAAAGGAGGCTGGGTATGTTAGTCGATTTTATAGTAGGTCTTGCGATAACAACAATACTTCTTATTATGCTTTGGGCGCTAAAGGGCCTGCTGCTCACGCCCATAACAAGCGGAGAGAACACCAACATAAGTATTGAGCTTCAAGTTATAGGCGCCGAACCGAAGCTTGAGCAGACCATAAAAGGCTTTGTATGGCTGCGTGATAACGGCACACTGAGGGCAAATTTGCGCATAGACGCTTGCAATGCCGATTCCGCTGCGAAGCACATTGCCGAGTTTTATGCCGAGAAATACGGCTATATTACACTATCAAAAGATGGAGAGAGCTATGGTAGAGCAAACTGAGATAAATGGAATAATAAGCTCAGTCATTTATCTTAACGACGAAAACGGCTATGCCGTCGTGCGTATGGAGACAGACAGCGGTGAGATGGTCACTGCCGTCGGCTGCCTTCCGTATATCGCACCGGGTGAGATGATCTCTGCCGAGGGCTCGTGGATGACGCATGCCCAGCACGGCAGGCAGTTCAAGATAGAGCAGTCAAACAGGCTTTTGCCGACCTCAGCCGACGGCATTTATGAGTATCTTGCCGGGAGCACCGTTAAAGGCATTGGTCCCGCTACGGCGGCACTTATCGTTGACAGATTTAAGGAAAAGTCACTTGATATACTCGAAATGCACCCGGAAAAGCTTGCGGAGATAAAGGGCATCAGCCTTACCAAGGCAAAGGATCTGAGCGCAAGCTTCAAAAAGCAGGCAGGAGTGAGACGGCTAACGGAGTTTTTGTGCGCTTATGGCATTAAGCCGCTTGTTGCGCTCAAGCTTTACAGAGCCTACGGATCGGCGGCGCTTGAAACGGTGCATGAAAACCCGTACATAATCTCAGCAAGCCACATCGGCGCAAGCTTTGCCGATGCGGATAATCTTGCACTTGAGCTCGGCATCGAGGGCGACAGCATAAACAGAATTTCGGCCGCTGTTTTGTTTGAGCTTCAGCACAACAGCGGCAACGGCCACTGCTTTATTCCGAGAGATAAGCTTATTGCTGCGACCTCTCAGCTCATCTCCGTGCCGGCGGATTTGGTGTCGGACGCTATCGACAGCCTATCGGAAAACGGCGGGCTCGTTTGCGATAAAGTAGCAAACCTCAATGTTTGCTACCTTACCGAGCTTTACGAGGCCGAGACCTATACTGCCGAGCGCCTTAAAAGCATGGTCGGTCTCAAAACCAAGAGCAGCGCCAACATCGAACGGCTGATAACCAAGCTTGAAAGCCTGTATGACATCAGCTATGCGCCGCTTCAAAAGCAGTCTATCGAGCTTGCGCTTAATAATCGCATACTTGTCATTACCGGCGGCCCGGGCACGGGCAAAACTACGATTTTAAAAGGCATTTTGAGCCTATACGATGAGCTTGAGCTTGAAACGCTGCTTGCTGCCCCGACCGGCAGAGCGGCAAAACGCATGAGCGAGCTCACCGGAAGGGAAGCATCCACCATTCACAGGCTGCTCGGTGCAAAAATGGCCGAGGACGGCGAGACAGTTGTCTTTTCAAAGCACGAAGGTGACCCATTAAACTGCGATGCACTGGTTCTTGACGAGTGCTCAATGGTTGACATAACGCTTATGAGCTCGCTGTTAAAGGCGCTTAAACCCGGCTGCAGGCTCGTATTGGTCGGTGACGCCGATCAGCTTCCCTCGGTAGGCCCCGGCAATGTCTTTTCGGATATCATACGAAGCCAGACCGTACCCACCGTGCTGCTGACAGAGATTTTCCGCCAAAAAGGCGACAGCCGCATCGTGCGCAATGCACATATGATAAACAGGGGAGAGCACCCCGACTTTGAGGCCAACACCGGCGACTTTTTCCGCCTGCGCAGACTCAATGGCGGCACGGCGGTCGAGACGATAGTCGAGCTGTGCGCACGAAGACTTCCCGAGAACATGAAGATACCATCTGCAAGTATTCAGGTGCTTTCACCTACGAGAAAGGGCGAGACCGGCACCGTGAACCTCAATAAGCGCTTGCAGGCGGCGCTCAATCCGCCGAGCGAGAGCAAGAAGGAAAAGCTTTTCGGCGAAGCGGTGTTCCGTGTCGGCGACAGGGTCATTCAGACCAAAAACAATTATGACACCATATGGAAGACCAAAGGCGGCGTAAGCGGCGCAGGCGTTTATAACGGTGATATCGGAACGATCGCCCAGATTGATCCCATTACAGAGACGCTTACCGTTGACTTTGAGGACAAGCTTGCGACCTACAGCTTTGAGATGCTCAACGAGCTTGAGCACGCATGGGCGCTGACGGTGCACAAATCGCAGGGCAACGAGTATAGAGCCGTCGTGCTGGCACTCAGCGGCGATGTTCAGATGCTCCTCACAAGGGGCGTACTGTATACGGCAGTCACAAGGGCAAAGGAGCTGCTGATCATGGTCGGCGACGATAATATCGCCCACCGCATGATAGATAACAACAAGCAGTCAAGGCGCTACAGTGCGCTGCGTTTGAGGCTTATTGCTGATGATTAAGCTATTTGATTACATACTTGACCTCATCTATCCGCCGAAATGCGTGTTCTGCGGTAAGGTCATCGACAAGTCGGATATATGCAATGACTGTATAAAAACATTGCCGTACACGAAGGGCGACAGTGTATACCAGAGGTTTCCTTTTGTCGATAAATGCATATCGCCGCTTTATTACAAGGACTATGTTCGCCGTGCCGTGCTGCGCTTCAAATTTTCCGGCTGCTCGTGCTATAGCCGCAGACTGGGCGCAATAATGTCGGAATGTGCCGAAAATAATCTTGATTGCGGCAGTATTGATATGATATCATGTATACCGTTAAGCAAAAAGCGGCTTCACGACAGAGGGTATAACCAAGCCGAGCTCCTGGCAAAGGAGATATCCAAAAATGTGGATGTGAGGTTTGTGCCGACACTCAAAAAGATAAAGAACAACACGGCGCAGTCGACTATAAAGGACGCAAAGCAGAGAGCGGTAAATGTCGTCGGAGCGTATACGGTCATTGATCCGAATGCCGTCAAGGGAAAGCACATCCTGCTCGTTGACGATGTGGTCACCACCGGCTCGACCGTTTCGGAGTGTGCGAGAATGCTCAAAAGAGCAGGTGCAAAGTCGGTCTACTGCATAACTCTTGCACGCCGTGAAGATTGATATTTGATCAATAGGGATAGAATTATAACAAAAGTCGCCGATAAACGCTCGGCGGATTGGAGAATACTATGGTTATATTTGAAAGAGATATTGCAATAGATATGGGAACCTCGTCAACGCAGGTTTTCGTTGCCGGTAGCGGAGTTGCACTGCGTGAGCCGACGGTCGTTGCCGTCGACAAGAACAGCGGCAGAATGCTGAAAATAGGCGAGGAGGCCAAGAAAACGCTTGGCCGCACCCCTGCAAATGTCGTTGCGATTCATCCCATAAGCAACGGCGTTATATCAGACTACGACATGTCGGCCATGATGCTTCGTGAGCTCGTCAGCCGTGTTACATCGTTCAGTCTTTTTAAGCCCAGACTTTTGATGTGCGTTCCGAGCAGCATCACCGGCGTTGAGGAGCGTGCGATAATCGACGCTGCCATCGAGGCGGGCGCAAGAAAGGTTTATCTTGTTGAGAACGCCGTCGCAACCGCCGTTGGCGCAGGCGTGGATATCAACAAGGCCGACGGCCACATGGTCATCGATATCGGCGGCGGCACGACAGATGTTGCCGTTGTCTCGATGGGTGGTGTTGTCGAGTGCGAGTCTATAAAGACCGCAGGCTACAGCTTTGACGAGGCAATTATCAGATACATCAAGAAAAAGCACAATCTGCTCATCGGCGAGAGAACTGCCGAGGAGCTCAAGATAAGCATCGGCGGCATTGAGCTAAAGGGCGGTGTTGACTCCATCGAGGAGGTTAAAGGCAGAGATCTCATGACCGGCCTTCCAAAGACAGTTGAGGTCACCGCATCCGAGCTTGTCGATGTCCTCAGAGAGCCCGCAGGACTGATCCTTGAGAGCGTGCATGCCGTTTTGGAGAGAACTCCGCCAGAGCTTATCGGTGACCTTGCCGACAATGGTATCATCATGTCCGGTGGCGGAAGCATGATCTTCGGCATGGATACCCTCGTTGAAAACAGCACGGGTATTAGCACTATGCTTGTTGACGACCCCATTGCATGCACTGTCCACGGCGCAGGCAAGATGCTCGGCAGGCTTGACTATATGCAGGACGGCATGATGAACTTCTTAAGAAACAGAGAAATGAAAAACTAAAATAAAGAGAATACAGTGGATAAAGACATGAAAAGGCTATCCCGATTCAGCGCACTGCTGCTGTCAGTCCTGATGCCCCTGAGCAGCTTTCTGCCGGCGGCTTTACGGATATTAAGACCGAAAAAACTACTGTAACCTTTGCCGGCACCGAGCACGACGGCATTACCATCACTGCAAGTGTACAGAGTACAGCTGTGCATGAGGTCCTGGCCTGCGTGAAGGTCGGTAACTATGTTGCGGTCATTACCGCTGTTACATTCGGTGACAGCAATCCGAGTGAGATACTCGACCTGTTTAAGGCAATATAATTTTATACAGCAAAAAGGCACACCGGGCGGTGTGCCTTTTTCGTTTATGCTCCTACGGGGAGCGGCGGCTCTGTGTTGTCGGGTGTCTGACGCTTCATGCCGACCTTTAACAGAAGCGGCGTTATAAGCGTCGTGACAATAACGACGAGGACAACTGCAGGGAACATCGTTCCGGCGATAAGACCCGCCATGCTGCCTTTTTGCGCAACTATCAGTGCGACCTCACCACGGGACACCATACCAAGACCTATCGATATGGAATCATAGGTATTAACCCCCGTTAATTACCCGACAAAGACATGAAAAGACCGGCTCGGAATCGTACCGAGCCGGTCTGAATTAAATTAGATTTTACTGTCCAGCCAAGCGAGAATGTCGGTGTAGACTTCGTCTTTGTTTATCTCGTTTAACATCTCGTGTCTGCCGCCTGGGTAGAGCTTGATGCTGACATCCTTCATGCCCGCCTCAAGGAAGTTGTTGTATGCCTTCTGAACACCCTTGCCGCACTCGCCGACAGGATCCATGTCGCCGGACATGAAGTAAACGGGCATATCCTTGTTCATGGCAGTGAGGTTTTTCTTGTTCGTAATGAACTTAACACCCGTCATCATATCACGGAACAGGCTGCATGAGGGAATAAAGCCGCAGAGGGGGTCGTCAATGTACTTCTGAACATTGGCCTCGTCTCTCGACAGCCAGTCATATTCGGTCTTGGGGTTTTCGTATATCTTATTATAGCTGCCGAATGCAAGATTGTTGAGGAATTTGCTGTAGTGGTGAGCACCCTTGAGGCCGGTAACAAGATTGCCCATGAAAAGGCCGCCATTAACAAGGGCTGCACCCTGATTGCCTGTGCCGCTGATTATCGCTGCATTAAATGCATCGGGGTAACGGATTAGCAATGTGCGGGCCATGAAGCTTCCCATGCTGTGACCGAAAACGATGATAGGCAGCTCTGGGTAATTTTCATGCATAGCAAGTCTGAGCACTTCCTCGTCACGCACGACATAATCCCAGCCGTTATCATACGCAAAAAAGCCGGTCTGCTCCTCGCTTTCGATGCTCTTGCCGTGACCGAGGTGGTCGGTGCCAACGGCGATGATGCCGTTATCGGCAAGGAAGCTCATGAATTCATCATAACGGTCGATATACTCGGCGATACCATGGATGATCTGCACGATGGCTCTCGGCTCTGCGTCAGGAACGCACATGCGGGCGTGGATCTTGTTTTTGCCTGTGCTTGAATTAAAATAGAAATCCTTAAAAGTAGGCATAGAAATATTCCTCTCTTTGTGTTATAGTGTTATCTAGGAATGATTTTATATCGAGATAATACATTAGTCAACAAAAAACTGGAGGAACAAAAATGAATGGTTATGTTATAGCTCTCGATCAGGGCACTACCAGCTCGAGAGCGATAATCTTTGACTCGAACGGTATACCTGTTTCCATAGGGCAGTACCCCTTCCCGCAGATATTTCCGAAGCCCGGCTGGGTAGAGCACGACCCCATGGTCATTCTTGATACGCAGCTTCGTGCGATGGCCGAGGCGTTTGAAAAAAGTGAGCTTTCGCCGACGGATATTGCCGGCATCGGCATCACAAACCAGCGCGAGACCACCATTGTGTGGGATAAGAACACCGGCAAGCCCGTTTATAATGCGATAGTCTGGCAGTGCAGAAGAACTGCCCCTATGTGCGAGGATCTTGAAAAGACCGGCATCGGCGACTATGTTCAGGAAAAGACGGGACTGCTCATCGACGCATATTTTTCCGGCACCAAGATAAAGTGGATACTCGACAATGTCCCCGGGGCAAGGGAAAGAGCCGAGCGTGGCGAGCTGCTGTTTGGCAATGTCGACTCATGGCTTATCTGGAACCTCACCGGCGGCAAAGCTCATGTTTCAGACTATTCAAACTGTTCGAGAACTATGATATTTGATATCAACGAGCTTAAGTGGGACGAAAAGCTCTGCGATGCACTCGATATCCCCATGAGTATGCTGCCCACACCAGTACCGTCATCGATGATATACGGCAAGGTGGCGGCCGGCATAAACGGCATCGAGATACTTGCCGGGACCCCCGTTTGCGGCAGTGCAGGAGACCAGGCAGCGGCACTGTTCGGTCAGGGCTGTATCGACCGCGGTCAGGCAAAGAACACCTACGGCACCGGCTGTTTTACCCTAATGAATACCGGCCGCCAGTCGGTCAGAAGCAAAAACGGCCTTGTAACGAGCGTAGCGTGGTCAATCGGCGACGAGACTACATATGCTCTCGAGGGCAGCGTGTTTAACGCAGGCAGTACCATACAGTGGCTGCGTGACGAGGTCGGACTTCTCGGTACATCGTCCGAGTGCGAGGCGCTTGCAACATCCGTTCCGGATAACGGCGGCGTTTACCTTGTTTCCGCCTTTACCGGGCTTGGCGCACCGAGATGGGATATGTACGCAAGAGGTGCGATAGTCGGCCTCACAAGAGGCAGCACAAAGGCACATATCGCAAGAGCGGCGCTTGAAGGCATTGCCTATCAGGTAAAAGACCTTTTGGACGCTATGGAATCCGACGCCGGCGAAAATCTTTCCGTTCTGCGAGTTGACGGCGGCGCTTCGGTCAACAACTTCCTGCTGCAGTTCCAGTCGGATCTGCTCAGAAAGCCCATTGATCGTCCGCAGATGGTCGAGACCACGGCGTTCGGAGCAGCGTTCCTTGCGGGTCTTGCAACCGGCGTTTGGAGCAGTGTTGACGAGATAAAGAAGCTTAGAAAATCAGACAGGATCTTTGAGCCCGTTATGGACGAAAGTGATGCCGAGAAGCTGCACGCAACATGGCTGCGTGCCGTCGAGCGTTCGGCAAATTGGGAAGAATAATGGAACAGGTTTTAGTAGTAAAAAGAGAAAAGATCGAAAAATTTATTGCAGGCAAAAACGGCCTTATAACCGAAAATGTGCCGGAGCTGCTTGAAATCATCCGCAATGAGCATGAGTATATGCCCAGAGCCGAAGCTGAGGGGCAGCCGGCTTTTAAGCAGATAATACCCTATGTCATCCTGCGCCAAGGTGACAAAATATTCGTCACCCGCAGGCTCAACAAGGGCGGCGAGGCAAGGCTTCACGGCAAGATATCCATCGGTGTCGGCGGTCACATAAACCCCGTTGACGAGCAGGGCGACATGCTCATGAAGGGGCTATGGCGTGAGATACACGAGGAGGTCGAGCTCCATAGTCACGGCGAGCTTTGCTCATGCGGCTTTATAAATGACGACTCGAACAGTGTCGGCAGTGTGCATCTCGGTGCTTGCTTCACGCTTGAGACCGAGGGCAAGGTGTCCGTCAAGGAGACAGAAAAGATCGAAGGCCTGTGGATGACACTGCCCGAGCTCAAGGCGAGCTACGACTACATGGAAACATGGACGCAGATAGCGCTGGAGGTGCTCTGAGTGGACATTTTCAGACCGGCAGACATTCTGCTGCCGAATGTTGAGGATATGACTGCATGGAGCGTCGTTGCCTGCGACCAGTTCACCTCCGAGCCGGAGTATTGGCAGCAGGTGCGCAAGATAGCGGGAGATATGCCCTCAGCGCTCAACATGATTTTGCCCGAGGCGGAGCTTGGAATCAAGGATGCCGAGACCGAGAGCGAGAAAATTTACTCTGTCATGCGCAGCTACCTCGAAAGCAGTGTATTCACCGAGCTCAAAGACAGTTTTCTGTACATCGAGCGAACACTATCCGATGGCACGGTCAGGCCGGGGCTTATCGGAATGCTCGATCTTGAAGCCTACGACTGGACGGAGGGCTCAGTTTCGCCTATACGGGCGACAGAGCATACGGTAGAGGACAGGCTGCCGCCACGCATTCGTGTGCGTGAAAAGGCGCTTGTCGAGATGCCGCATATAATGGTTTTCATAGACGACCCCGAAGACTATGTCTTTTCTTCGGTCAAAAAGGGAAAGCTGCTATATGACTTTGAGCTTATGCAGCACGGCGGTCATATCAAGGGCTGGCAGGTCTCGGACAATGCCGCAGTTGAAGCTGCCGTAGATAAGCTCGGTGATAAGGATGATCTTATAAAAAAATACGGTAGTGCAGATGATCCGATAGTTTTTGCTATAGGCGACGGAAATCACAGTGTTGCGGCCGCAAAGCAGTATTGGGAGGAGATAAAGCCCATGCTCAGCACCGAGGAAAGGGAGATGCATCCGGCGCGCTTTGCGCTCTGCGAGATAAACAACATCCACTCGCCGGCGATAACCTTTGAACCGATACATAAGGTGCTGTTTGACACCGAACCCGAACAATTTATTTCCGAGGCAAAGAAATACTTTGCGGATGACATAGGCAAAGGCAAGGCGATAACCATCGTTACGCATGATGTGACCGAGACCATAGAGCTTGCGGACATGACGCTCGGCGAGCTTATCGGCTCATGCGAAAGCTTTTGCAAGGCGTACATCGAGCGCTTCGGCGGTAGGATAGACTATATCCACGGCGATGAGGAATGCATTGGTATGGCAGGCAAGGAGCATGATGCCGGTATTTTGATGCCGAGAATGGAGAAATCCGAGCTGTTTACATCAGTCTACAAGAGCGGTCCGTTCCCAAAAAAGAGCTTTTCGATAGGTCACGGACCTGATAAGCGCTATTATCTTGAATGCAGGATAATTAATCCTTGTCATAAGGCTGAGAATGTGATAAAATAACTGCCGTTAATTCGTAATTATACATTTAGAGGAGCTGTTAAAAGATGTCAGGACATTCCAAATGGCACAATATACAGAAAACAAAGGGTGCAGCGGATGCAAAGCGTGCTCAGGCGTTTACCAAGATCGCAAGAGAAATGATCGTTGCGGTCAAGGAAGGCGGCAGCGGCGACCCCAATAACAATTCACGCCTCGCTGCGGTCATCACCAAGGCAAAGGCTGCAAACATGCCAAACGATAACATTAAGCGCACCATCGACAAAGCACTCGGTGCAGGCAATACCGACAACTACGAGAAGATCGTTTACGAAGGCTACGGCCCGAACGGCGTTGCCATAATCGTTGAGACTATGACCGATAACCGCAATCGTACCGCAGGCGAAATTCGCCACTACTTTGATAAGTACGGCGGAAACATGGGCGCAGCAAACTGCGTTTCTTGGTCGTTCGATAAGAAGGGCGTTATCGTCATCGACAACGAGGATGAGGAGCTTGACGAGGACACCGTCATGATGGAGGCCCTTGACGCAGGCGCTGACGACTTTGAGCCGGACGGCGAGACTTTTGTTGTGTACACAAAGCCCGACGATGTTACCACCGTTGCAGAAGCCATTATCGCAAAGGGCTATAAGCTTCTCTCCGCTCAGGTTGAGATGCTTCCCCAGAACGGCTACATCAAGCTCACCAACGAGGATGATATCAAGAATATCACCAAGATGCTCGATATGTTCGAGGACAACGACGATGTCCAGAACGTCTGGCACAACTGGGAAGAGTAATTGAATATGCAATAATCCCTCCGGCTCGGCCGGAGGGATTATTTTTATCTGTATTCAGGGACAAGTGAGTCGCCCAAAACGCTCTTTTTGACCGTAAACTCAGGCGTCCCCATGAATCCGGGTGCGGCGTCGTATTTGTTAAAGACGATAACAAGGTCGCCGTCATCGTTCCAATAGAAATTGCCGTTTTCACCCGGTTCAAGGTAATACACGCCGAACGGGTCATCTTCGAGCCAGTATTTTATATCTTTGTCTTCGTTCATTTCAACCTTCATCTGACGCTGCACCTCAGCCTTGAGCTTGCTGTAAAAGCTGTCGTCAACCGCAAGATCGCTCAGCTCAACGATACAGCCCTTGTTTTTGTCGATGTGATAGTACTTGTAGTAGGTGTTGCCGCTTCCGTACACTTCACAAACACGCAGCTTCAGAGTAAACCATTTGTCGGTGTTCGTGACCACCTCATAGTCGACATGCACCGTTCCGTGCCCCTTGCCATCGGCTAATTCAATATCCTTGTAAAAACAATCGGAAATAAGCTTCGTCATCTCGTCGATATCCTTGTTTATAAAGCTCTCGGCATCTCCGATTTGACCTGTGACATGCGGCACATCAATATCAAGCGTGTAGTTATCGTCTGAATAAGTGTAGTTTCTGATGGTTACTACCTCGATTATGCTGCTAATGACAGGGATATTCTCCAATGCCTGAGCATATGCCGGGCTGCAATTGGGAAGCACGACGAGGAACACAAGCATCAAACACGCCGCTGCACACAGAAATTGTTTAATTACCCTTCTGCGCCTGCAATTTGAATTATCGGGCAAGGAAGCGAGCGTGTCGTCAATTTGCTTGCTCACGCTTTCGGGTACTGTATAATCATCTTCCTTTGCGCATCTTTTTAAGTGGGAGTCAAAATTGTTCATTTGAGAAAGTCTCCATTAACATTTCTCGCAGCATTTTTCTTGCACGGGAAAGTTGCTGCTTTGCGGTCGCGACCGATGTACCGGTGATTTTTGCAATTTGAGCTATTGACAGGTCCTCAAAATAGAATAAAACAACGACCTCTCTATATGGCTGTTTCAATTGGTCGACTGCCTTTCTAAGTGTGAGCGCAGTCACGATCTCGTTTTCGGAGCTGCTTTCCTCGATCTCAAAATCATCGATGGAAAGCAGCTTTTTATTGCTGCGGACAAGTTCCACGGCGCAATTGCGGACTATCCGCAGCAGCCATGGTTTGAATGAGTATATGTTATTGAGCGTATCCAAATTTTTGTACGCTCGGTAAATTGACTCACTGATAGCATCGGCTGCATCGCTTTCGTTCGATAAAATGGAGAATGCGACAGAATACATAGCTTTTTCATTTTGCTTTATCAGCCGGCAAAACGAATCCTTATCGATCAATGCCGCACCTCCTATTTATATCTTATATATACTTTGCTGTCTCCGTGCTGATCCACTCGACCCAAGTGGGGTAGTACTTAGCGTAAAGGTGCGTGCCGTCAGATGTCATATCCGAGGAAAGAGAGCCGCTGGCATCGTCAAAGATGGTGTTGGCGTCAATGTAGAAAACCTTGCTGCCGTCTGCCAAGGCGGAAAGCTTCGTGTTAAGATCATTGATCGCTGCGTTGTTTACGACCTTATCGCTGTCCGAACGGGATTTTGAAACATGCAGATTAGCCTCGATAATAATACTTGCATTTGGCTGCTTTTCTTTTATAAGATCGAGCACCTTACTGTACTTATCAACTACAGAGCTATGGGGATAGCCTACCTCGTTGATGCCGAGCATGATGTAAATCTTGCTGTACTGCTTCTTAGACAAAAGCTGCGAAAGGGTGACATTACCGACTCCGTCTACCGAAAGAGACTCACCTGTGACATCAAACACATTCATACCGACGCTGCAGAAAAAGTCAGCACCCTTAAGACCTGAGTATTCTCTGATGCCAACGGTTCTCGAATCACCGACAAAGAGTGTGTCGTTCAAGCTAACGGGAGCCGGATCCTTACTGGGATTGGGAGCTTTCGTCTCAGCTGGCTTTGTTTCGACCGGCTTCGTTGGCTTGGGAGTTGCCATAGGCTCGACGGTCTGCACCGGCGTCGATGTCGGCTCGGGGGTGGGAGCAACATCGGGCTCGTCATGGTGGGAGCAGAATGCAAAAATAAGTACGGCTGCGGTCACGATAATCAAAATTGCAAGAGTTATTATATTAGATTTTTTCATGGTTACATCCTCAGAATCTGAAATATAGGAATGGGTCGTCAAGCCCACGGTACATACAGTAAATGCTGCCAAGCAAGATGGCAATCAGGAAAACTGCAATAATTATTTTGCTGTTAATTCTTTTTAGAAGCTTATACGGAAGCTTTGTTGAGAACAAAACGGCAATTATAAGAAAAGGATAGTACTGGCCTAGGTACTTAAGGTAGTCATATCTGAACACCGACCATGCACTCTGTCCGAAGAATGGGAACAGCCGCGTGAACAGTATACCAAGCTGCGAAAAATCGGTGACTGCGAACAAAGCCCAGCTCAATGGGATAAGCAGTATCATATATATATGTCCGATAAGCGGGTGTGCATTCAAATACTTGCCGGTAAAGAACTTTTCGATGACCAATATACAGAAAAGCATAAAACCCCAAAGTATGAAGTTGTATCCCGCTCCGTGCCATATGCCCGTTAGCAGCCAAACAATGAGCAGATTGAGGATAACTCTCGGGACGCTCCTTCTGCTGCCACCGAGGGGAATGTAGACATACTCTCTGAACCATGAGCCGAGTGTGATGTGCCATCTTCTCCAAAACTCGGTCATGGTAAGACTCGTATAGGGGTGGTTAAAGTTTATGGGCAGCTCAAAACCAAGCATTTTGCCCATACCGATCGCCATAAGCGAATAACCGAAGAAATCAAAATAGAGCTGAAATGAATATGCGGCAATTGACATCCATGCAAGGGGAGTGGAGACGCTTTCAAATCCTATCGCAAGCGCTTGAGCCCAAAGCTTGCCCAATGGGTTCGCAAGCAGGACCTTTAAGCCCAAACCGAAGATGAAAATTCCGAGACCCTTGAGCGCATCCTCAAACCAAATATTTCTCTTGTGCAGGTCATATTGCACTTGCCCGTATGTTACTATCGGGCCTGCGATGAGCTGCTCAAACATGGAGATATACACGCAGTAGCACAAAAGACTCTCCTCGGCTTCAATATCCTCCCTGTACACATCGATAAGATACGCGATGCCCTGGAAGGTGTAGAACGAAATGCCGATAGGCAGAATAATGTTTGCCGTGAAGTTGAAGCTTTCCGACAGCCTGTTGAGTTCACTGATTACAAAGCCCGCGTATTTAAATGTACACAGGCAGATAAGGTGAAACACAATGCCGACGACAAGGAGCAGCTTTTTATGTTTTTTTGACCTGCTTATCCCCAGACCCACAACAAAGTCGACCAGCATGCACGCAATGAGCAGGACAAAGTGGTACGGCGCATTGATTGTTCCGATAAAGTAAAACGCAAGACTGCCTAAAAGCAGGGTGTAGTTTTTATATTTATTTGGAGTTAAATAGTAGCAAGTGAAGAAGATCGGGAAGAAGATCAGAAGAAAATTAATGCTGCTGAAAACCATGGCTTTTGATTATCCTTATGCTCAAGCGAAAGTACATCTCAATTATCTATAATATAGACAACTTAACAGATGAAAAGGTGACAAGAAAATTAATTTTTAACAAGGAATAATTTTTTGCTTACCATAATAATTATAGGACATAGGACGGTGAGCAAAATGAATAAACTAAACAGCGCAGCGTCGATGCTTCCGATAGCCCTAAACAGCGAGATACTGATACTTCCGGAGACCGAGCGTGAGAAGATAGAGGAGATCCGTTTGCGGGCGGGACAGGCTATGACGGTACTCATAAATGGCGAGGAAAGGCTGATAGCCGAGGGGCATACCGTGACGGTAGATGACCTAGAAAGCGTGCTTGAATGTGCAACAGGCGCATCGGTGCACGCCGTGGAGACAAGCATGGCAAACGGCTACATAAATGTCGACGGCGGCATCCGTCTCGGCATATGCGGAAACGCAATAATGCGCTCCGGAGCGGTTTGCGGCATCAGGGACCTAAGTTCATTATCGCTCAGAATACCGAAAGAAATACGAGGTGTCGCCGCAAACGAGTTAAGGCAAATGAACCAAAACGGTTTGACGGATATCCTCATCGCATCTCCGCCGGGCTCCGGCAAAACGACCTGCCTGCGTGAGTTTATAAGAGTTATCTCCGACAGCGGCAAGCGTATCTCGGTCGCCGATGAACGGGGCGAGATAGCCGCCGTAAGCGGAGGCGTACCTCAGTTCGATGTCGGCAGGCATACCGATATTATTAGTAATGCACCGAAGGCAAAGGCGGCAATGATGCTCATAAGAGCCATGAACCCCGATGTCCTTGCGATGGACGAGATAAGCTCAAGCGAGGACATGCAGTCCGTTTTCGAGGCCTCCGGCTGCGGAGTGCGGCTGCTTGCAACAGCTCACGCAAGAGACCTTGATGATCTATATTCACGCAAGCTTTATCGCCGACTTATGCAGATGCGCATATTCAAATACTGCCTGTTTATAGAAAACAGCGGAGGCAACAGAAGCTACCGCATAGAGGAGCTGAAGCTATGAAGCTTTTAGGTGCTGTGCTGCTGACTGCGGCGGCATCGGTCATGGGATTTTTCAAGGCACGGGAGCTTAAAGCTTCGTCACAGTCGCTCAAAGAAATTATATCACTTTTGGAGCTGATGCGCAATGAGATATGTACAAGAAGAACGCCAATTAAACAAATTTTTTCTTGCTCAAATCTGCCGGACTACCGGTACATGAACAGCTTTATAAGCAGTCTTGAAACAGAGCTTTCGAGCCTCGGCAGCAAGAGCTTTACGCAAATTTGGTGCGAGAACGCTGAAAAAACGCTGCAAATGCTAAGCAAAAGCAGCAAACAAGCTCTTAAAGCCCTTGGCAGCAGCATCGGGAAATACGATGCCGAGCTTCAGGCGGCATCCATTGACAGATGTATAAGTGAGCTTAACGACGAATATAAAAAGCTTAACGAGGGACTTAAAAACAACGAAAAAATGTACATCGGATTGGGAACGGGAATAGGTCTTATTGCCGCAATAATACTGGTCTGAAAAGGAGATAAAATGGAGATTGATCTGATATTCAAAATTGCCGCCGTCGGCATACTTGTTGCGGTGCTAAATATTTTACTCACCCGTTCCGGACGGGATGAACAGGCGCTAATGACGACAATAGCCGCACTTGTTGTCGTACTCATCGTGGTAGTTCAGAAGATCAGTGAGCTGTTCGGCCTCATAAAGACCCTATTTCAACTCTGATGGAGATCGTTGCAAAGGCCGCTGCAGTCGTGCTTTTGTGTGCAGCGTGCAGTCTGTTAATAAAACCGAAAAATCCTGAATTTTCTTTCGTGTTGAGCACAATATGTGCAGTTTGCGTGTGTGCGGCTGCCGTCGGAATGATATCCTCACTTGCAGATTTTATTTCCGGCATCATCAAAAACTCAGGTCTGCCGTATGCGTTATTTGTCCCTATAATCAAATGTGTCGGCATTTCCGTTCTAACAAAGCTCGTCTGCAATCTTTGCAAGGATGCAGGGCAAAACGGCACATCGTCAGCCGTCGAGTATCTCGGCAGCGCTGCAATGGTCTACGCCGCAATACCGCTGCTGCAAACCCTACTAAAGACATTGGAGGGACTCACATGAAAAAAGTGCTGCTTATAATATTCATTATTCTCCTCATTCAGCCGGGCGCCTGCTACGCCGACGGGTTAGACGCAAGCAAAGTAGAGGCTGCGTTGCCGGATGAGGCGAAGGAGCTTGCAGGTGACATTGACGATGCAGGCGACCCGCAAGCTTTTTTTGAGCGTTTGGGTAATGCCGTAAAGCAAACACTCAAGGATAGCGCAGGCGGGGTACTGAAAAAAGCAGCCAGCATTGTCATAGTTGCCGTTTTGTGCTCAATTCTAGTACTTTTCGGCGGCGAGAAAACACCGGAGCTCGTGGCACTGTGCGGCTGCGCTGCTATAACGATACTGTGCGTGAGCGACACTAACTCATACATAAACCAAGGCACAAAGGCGATAGACGATATATCCGCCTTTTCTAAGATACTTTTGCCTGCTATGTGCACGGCATGTGCCGCCTGCGGCGAGATAAGCTCGGCGGCGGTCAGGTATGCTGCATCGGCAATGTTCATGGATGTTTTCATAGCTTTGGCGCAGAATCTGATAGTTCCGTTTATCTACGCATACATAGCCGTAAGCATTGCTTCGGCAGCGTTCGATAATCCGAGTTTGGGTTCAATATCTAAGCTTCTGAAATGGGTCAGCACAAGTCTTATGACGCTGCTGTCGCTGGGCTTCACAGCCTACATCGGTGTAAGTTCCGCCATAGCCTCAGGTGGGGACAAGCTCGCCTCGAAAATTGCCAAAACGACCATATCGACGGCGCTGCCCGTGGTAGGCGGGATCATTTCCGACGCAGCTTCGAGTGTAGTCGCCGGAGCGGAAATTGTCAAGAACACTTTGGGTACTTTCGGCATGATCGCCGTACTGTCTTTGTGCATTTCGCCGATGGTCGTAATAGGCCTGAATTACCTTGCCTTTAAGGCTGCCGGAGCATTTACTTCCACACTCAAGTTGCCTCAGATCGCAGCCCTGACGCAGAGCATCGGAACGGCCTTCGGAATGCTGCTGGGGCTTGTCGGATGCTGCGGAGTGATGATGTTTATCTCCCTGATTTCGTGTATGAGGTCGGTGGTGGGATAATGAGCGAATTTGTGCATAATTACATACAAACTCTTGTGTATTCCGCTGTGTTCTGCTTCCTTGCGATGGCGCTCACGCCCGAGGGCAGCGGCAAAAAAGCCGTCGGCATAGCCTGTGCTGCCGCAATGATGATTGCGGCCATATCGCCGGTAGTCACGATAGATCTGAGCGACTACTCTAAAATGCTCACGGAGTATAAGCTTAAGGCCGAGGAGTACGCCGACAGCGGGAGAGAGGATAGCGAAAATTTAAATAGATTGTACATACAAGATAAGTGTCAGGCATATATATTGGACAAAGCCGAAGAAATCGGGGCATATATATCCGAGGTCACGGTCACTGCCGAGTGGTCGATCGATGGCTATTGGTATCCTGTCAGTTGTGAGATACTGTACGACTCCACAGACGGACAGCGAGCCGAGCTTGAGACTTTGATCGGCACTCAGTTAGGGATAAGCAAAGATGAACAAAAGTGGTGTAAAACAAATGAACAATAAAAAAGTGCTGGACGGTCTAACAAAGTATAAATATCCGCTCATCGTGCTGATAGTGGGGCTCGTTCTGCTGCTTATTCCGAGCGGCAGCGCAAAAAGCAGCTCCGACGCCGGCTTAAGTAACGATGAGCAGCGTTTAGCTGCAATTTTAGAGAGCAGCCGTGGTGTCGGAAGTGCAAACGTTCTCATATCCGAGCACGGTGCGGTGGTCGTATGCGACGGCGCAGCCGATCCCGAGGTCAAGCTGAGAGTTGTGAAAAGCGTTGAGGCTTACACGGGCTTGAGCTGCGATGAGATACAGGTATTGATTACGAGGCAAAATTAGGAGGGCAAAATGAAGAATATCAAAAGAAACATTACGATAGCATCCGTGCTGCTGCTTGTGTGCGCGGCAGTATATCTGAACTGGTCATACAATAACCGATGGGGCGAGGCGGACGCAGCGATGGTCAAAGCCGAGGATGCGGCAATGAAAGCAGCCGATGAGGCGTACGAAGCAGCCAACACCAAGGGAAGCTCCTCCGGTTACTTTGCCGAAGCAAGGCTCAACCGTCAGGTCTCTCGTGAGGAAGCGATGAAGCTTCTTGAGGAAGCGTCCAAAAAGGACGGTGCTTCAAAGGAAACGATAGATGCGGCGATGAAGTCGATATCGGCTATGGCAAATTACTCGATGAGCGAGACGCAGCTTGAAAATAAGCTTATCGCAAAGGATTTTACCGACTGCGTCGTATATATGAGCGAGGATAAGATAACCGTTGCCGTGCCCGCACCCTCCGACGGTTTGAGCAAAGCATCTGTCGCAAGAATAACGGAAACTGTTACATCGGAAACGGATTACAAAGCATCACAGCTCAATATAATCGAGATCTCAGCATAAAAAGACGGGAAAACCCGTCTTTTTATGCTTTATTTTTTTGCCGTGATGTGGTACAATGTCATGAAATCTATTTGGAGGCTTAAAAATGGGCGATAATTATATTAGCTGCAAAGCAGAAAACGGCAGCATTAATATTTCCGAGGATGTAATCTCCACCATGGTTCGTACCGCTATCACCGAGATAGACGGCGTTGCCGGCATTTCCAACACTGCCGGTGCAGAGCTTGCCGAGCTCATTGGCATCAAGACCGTGTCCAAGGGTATCAAGGTTCAGATAGTTGACGATACCATCAAGGTCGACGCTGTTATCCTCGTTCGATACGGCTGCAACATCGTTAATGTTGCAAAGGAAGTGCAGAACTCCGTTACCGAAGCTGTTCAGGCCATTACCGGCATAGACAAGGCCGAGGTCAATGTCCATGTTTCCGGCGTTGCCTTCGAAAAGTAATTGTACGAGGGACACAGGATGAAGAGAACTACTGCAAGAGAGATAGCAGTACAGCTTGGATTTTACGCTGCGCAGACCGGTAAGCCCGTTGCAGACATTGCCGAGGAGTTTTTCGATAAGGATTACTACTCGACGCTTGCCGAGGTGGACGAGCTGTATGCCGAATATCCCGAGAAAAAGCAGATGGATTATATAATCCGCCTTGCAAGCCTCGTTGAGGATTACAGGGTGCAGATAGACCACTATATAAATGAGTACTCAAACGGCTGGAAGCTCGGCAGAATATCGAAAACGGCGGTCGCCGTCATGCGCTGCGCAATTTGTGAGGTGCTGTACATGGACGATATCCCGAACGCCGCCGCAATAAATGAGGCAGTCGAGCTGGCAAAGGGCTATGACGAGCCGGAGACCGTTGCGTTTGTAAACGGTGTCCTGGGCGGCTTTATGCGCGGCGAGCTCGGTACCGAGATAGCCGCCAGTGCGGAGACGGAAGAATGAATGAGAGAACTCTGACCGTATCGGAGCTTAATAATTTAATAAAGACGCTTATAGACTGCGAGCCTCTGCTCAATAATGTCTGCATCCGAGGGGAACTTTCCAATTACAAGATCTATCCCTCGGGGCATCATTATTTTACACTCAAGGACTCGGAAAGCAGTTTGAGGTGCGTCATGTTCAAAAGCAGTGCATCAAAGCTTCGCTTTCGCCCGGAGAGCGGTATGGGTGTCACTGCTTTTGGCCGTGTATCGGTCTTTCCTCGTGACGGTGCATATCAGCTTTATTGTACCGACCTGATACCCGAGGGCGTTGGCGATTTGCAGGTAGCCTATGAGCAACTCAAGGCAAAGCTTGCTGCCGAGGGACTGTTTGACCCGAAACACAAGAAAAAGCTGCCGCCGTTCCCTAAGAGGATAGCTATCATAACATCGTCTGCCGGTGCCGCCGTGCACGACATGATAAGAATACTCGGCCAGCGCTGGCCTATGACCAAAGTCGTGCTGCTTCCTGTAAGAGTGCAGGGCGTTGAAGCACCACCGGAGATCGTCGGGGCTATCAGATACGCAAATCGCCACAATGTCGCAGACCTCATAATCACCGGCAGAGGCGGTGGCTCTATCGAAGATCTTTGGGCGTTCAACGACGAACGGGTCGCAAGGGCAATTTACGAGTCTGAGCTTCCCGTCATATCTGCCGTAGGCCATGAGCCGGATGTCACAATAGCCGACTATGTCGCCGATGTTCGGGCATCGACACCGTCAAATGCAGCCGAGCTTGCCGTTCCGAATTTGCGGGATATCCGTGAGCTTCTCGATAACCTCAGCATTCGCCGCACGCAGGCAATGCATAAGAAGATATCAACACTTGAGTTAAAGCTGGACGAGCTCAAAAAACGCAAGGTGCTGCAAACCCCCATGGCGTATGTTGACAGCAAGCGAGCCGAGCTTGACTATATGAAGGACAAGTTCATTGCCGCTGCCGACAGGTCAAATTCGGCCAAAAGGCGTGAATCTGTGCGTTTGGCAGCATCCCTGGATGCCATGAGCCCGCTCAAGGTGCTCGGCAGGGGATATGCCATAGCGGCCGACGACAAGGGGCAGCTCGTGCGTAGTGTGAGCAATATTAAACCAGACGATAAGATAAGGCTGAGTGTCAGTGATGGCGTTATAAAATGCCGTGTAGAGGAAAGTGAGGCAATAAAACATGAGTGATAAATTGAGCTTTGAGCAGTCGATAACAAGACTGGATGAGATAGTAAAGCAGCTTGAAAAGGGCGATGCACCCTTGAGCGATTCGCTGAAGCTTTTTGAGGAGGGCACAGCTCTTATATCAGGCTGCGATGCCATGCTCAATGAGGCCGAGCAGATGGTCGTTAAGCTTAAGAAAGGCTCTGACGGTGAGCCTATCGAGCTTCCGTTTGAGGATAAAGACTGATATGACGCTAAAAGAATACAAAGCACTGATAGACACAAAGCTCGCAGAATACTTTCGTGCCGACGACATGCCGCAGGCGGGACTTTTTGAGGCTATGCGCTACAGCCTTAATGCAGGCGGCAAGCGCATTAGACCGATACTCGTTCTTGAGTTTTGCAGGATAACGGGCGGTGACTGCGATAAGTCGCTCCCGGTAGCATGTGCTATTGAGATGCTGCACACATACAGTCTGATCCATGATGATCTGCCCTGTATGGACAATGACGACTTGCGCCGCGGCAAGCCGACAAATCATGTCGTTTACGGTGAATGCACGGCGACCCTTGCTGGTGATGCTTTGCAAGCCGAAGCGTTCGGCACAATACTGCGCAGCGAGCTTCCGGCGGAATCAAGAGCCGAGTGTGCCCGTATACTTGCCGATGCCGTGGGTGCTGACGGAATGTGCGGCGGTCAGTTTCTTGACATGATAGGCGAAAACAAATTACTCACCGCAGATGAGCTTGACGAGATAAACAGCCGTAAGACAGGTGCGCTTTTGATAGCTGCCTGCACCATGGGTGTCGCCGCAGCGGGCGGCAATGAAAAGCAGTCAGAGGCCGCAAGGCGTTTCGGCGCAGCCATCGGTGCGGCGTTCCAGATAAGGGATGATATGCTTGATGTCATAAGCACGAGCGAGCAGCTGGGTAAGCCCATCGGCTCGGATGCGCAGGAGCACAAGAACACCTATATGGCACTTTATGGCACAGAGCGCTGCATGAAAATGATAGAAAAGCTCACCGAGGTTGCCAAGGCTGCACTGAATGAAGCGTTTGATGATACTGCATTTCTCTGCGACCTTGCCGATTCCATGGTAACCCGCATGGGCTAAATGTAAATATTCTTAAAAACCACACCGATTGTCTATTGTAAAATCCGGTGTGGTTTGTTATTATATAAAATAGTAAATTATGCGAATAAATAGTTATATATTGAGGCATTGTTTTGAATATTTTGAATAAAGTCAACTCATCGAACGATATAAAGATGCTCGATGTAAAAGAACTCGAGCCGCTTTGCAAGGAGTTGAGACAGTTTATAATAGAAAACGTCTCCAAGACAGGCGGCCACTTGGCATCAAATTTAGGAGCAGTCGAGCTCACCGTTGCGTTGCACCGGGTATATGACAGCACAAGAGACAGAATAGTTTTCGATGTCGGGCACCAGAGCTACGCTCACAAGATAATAACAGGCCGTAGGGACTGCTTCAACACCCTGCGCTGCCACGGCGGCATATCCGGGTTCCCGAAGCCTTATGAGGCGGCGGACGATGCTTTTATAGCCGGTCACGCCTCCGACTCTGTTTCACTTGCACTCGGAATGGCGAGGGCAAGGACGCTTAAAAATGAAAAATACGATGTTGTTGCCGTCATCGGAGACGGTGCGCTCACTGGCGGTCTTGCTTATGAGGGACTTGCCAATGTCGGCGGATGCGATGAGCCGATGGTCATTATCCTTAATGACAACGGAATGTCCATAAACACCAATGTCGGCGGAATGGCAAAGCTCCTGTCGCAGGAGCGTATCAAACCCGGATATATAAACTTCAAGCGCTGGTATCGCCGTACCGTTGGCAACATCACGCCACTTTATGAAACAAACCACAAGCTCAAGGAGGCACTCAAAAAGTCCATTTTGCCGTCAAATCTGTTCGATTCTATGGGTATATATTACCTCGGTCCGGTTGACGGGCACGATGTTGAGCAGCTTGAGACCGTAATTCGCTGGGCAAAGGAAATGAAAACGACTGTTCTTGTCCATGTTCTGACCAAGAAAGGCAAGGGGTGTGAGTATGCCGAGAAGCACCCTGACAAGTACCATGGTGTAGGCAAGTTCGACCCGGAGACCGGCGCACTTCAGAAAAGTGGAAAATGCTTTTCCGATGTATTCGGCCATAAGCTTGTCAAGCTTGCAGAGGAAAACAAGGATATAGTTGCCATAACCGCTGCAATGTCGTCGGGGACGGGACTAAATGAGTTTGCCGAAGCGTACCATGACCGCTTCTTTGATGTCGGAATTGCCGAGCAGCATGCGGTATCAATGGCAGCGGGCATGGCAAAGCAGGGTCTTGTGCCGGTAGTTGCAATATACTCAAGCTTTTTGCAGCGTGCGTATGACATGCTCATCCACGATGTTTCGCTTTTAAATCTGCATATGGTGTTCTGCGTTGACAGGGCTGGGCTTGTCGGCAGCGACGGTGAGACGCACCACGGCGTTTTCGATGTAGACTACCTGTGCTCCGTGCCCGGTATGCAGGTGCTGTGCCCGTCAAGCTTTGCCGAGCTTGAGCAGATGCTTGACACAGCAATAAACGAAATGGATGGCCCGGTTGCCATCAGATATCCCCGTGGCGGCGAGGGCGCATATAAAGTGATAAGCACCGGCGGTACTGAGGTACTCAGGCATGGCAGCGATATCACGCTTGCAGCCTACGGTACGATGATAAATCAAATGCTTGAGCTGTCCGAAGCGCTCGCAAAGGACGGCATCTCGGCTGAAGTTATCAAAATATCGCAGATTAAGCCCTTGTCAACGGATGAGATCATTGCGTCGCTTAAAAAGACCAAGAAGCTCCTGACTGCCGAGGATGTGTGCGAGCACGGCTGCATCGGTGAAGCGCTGCTTAGCGCAGCGGAGGAAGCCGGAATATGCCTTGAAGGCGCAAGCATTTGCACGCTCGGCGAAGGCATCGTCACGCACGGCACGGTCACAGAGCTGTATAAGGATTGCGGTCTTGACACCGAAGCTCTTTATAAAAAAGCTGTCACGCTTGTAAGAGGTGCAAAGTGAAGAAAATTAGATTGGATCAGCTCGTTTTTGACCTCGGCCTTGCCGAAAGCAGAGAGAGAGCTAAAACCACCGTCATGAGCGGACTTGTGTTTGTCAACGGCCAGCGTGCGGATAAGCCCGGAATGCAGGTTTCGCCGGATGTTAATGTTGAGGTCAAGGGAACTGCTTTACCGTATGTTAGCCGCGGCGGCCTGAAGCTTGAAAAGGCGCTGAAAGTGTTTCCCATCGATGTAAATGGTAAGGTGTGCATAGATTGCGGCGCATCGACCGGCGGCTTTACCGATGTGCTTCTAAAAAAAGGTGCTGCCAAGGTATACTCCGTTGATGTAGGCTACGGACAGCTTGCATGGAGTCTGCGCAACGACGAGCGAGTTGTCAATATGGAGCGCACGAACATTCGCTATATAAGTTCCGAGCAGATACCCGAGCCTCTCGATATCTGTGTCATGGATCTGTCGTTTATATCGGTTAAGCTCGTGTTGCCTGCCGTTTGCGCACTTTTGAAGGATGATGCGCAACTCGTGTGCCTTATAAAGCCGCAATTTGAGGCAGGCAGGGAAGAGGTCGGCAAAAAGGGCGTTGTCCGGGATAAGGCGGTGCACCTATCGGTCATAGAAAGCGTGTTAAGCTTTGCGCCGACTGTCGGTATGACGGTCATGGGACTTGATTTTTCGCCCATAAAGGGACCCGAGGGCAACCGAGAGTACCTGTGCTATATGAAAAAAGGCGTGCACGAGGCTGGCCTTATCAACGCAGCAGCGGTCGTTGAAGCCTCGCATGAGAGCCTTTAAGGAGCAGAATATGTCCGATTTGATTGTTTTGTGTCCCAATCCGTTCAGAGATACGGGACTTGAGCTGACACTTCAAGCTAAGGCTTTGCTTGAAACAAACGGTTACAGAACCGAGATATGCCCCGTTTTCGGTGCCGATGACCCCGAAGCGATACCGGCAGAGGTGAAGATAAGTGATTGGGCGGCGGTATCAAACGAGGCAACGCTCTTTATCATCATTGGCGGCGACGGCACGATGCTCCATGCGGCAAGGTATCTTAACCATACCGACACGCCTATGCTCGGCATAAACCTCGGTACAAAGGGCTTCATGGCTCCACTCGAGCCTGATAAGCTCGACCTGATAGTCGATGCCGCTGCCGGAAACTATGTTTCAAGCCACCGCATGATGATAGATGTAGAGCTCAAGCGCAATGGCAAGGTCATTTACAGCGATGTCGGCCTAAATGATGTTGTCATCCACGGCATGGGTGACTGCGTCAAACTCACTGCATGGTGCGACGGTGATATGATGGTGTCATTTTCCGGCGACGGTATCATTGTTGCAACGCCGACGGGCTCTACCGGCTACTCCATGTCAGCAGGCGGGCCTATCGTTGAGCCTGAGGCAAAGAATTTTATCGTGTCGCCTATATGCGCTCATGTCATGGGCGCAAAGACATTTGTGCTCGGGCCTGACAGAAAAGTCACTGTCAAAGCCGAGAAGATACACGACCGCAGGGCTTATGTTGCGGTCGACGGTGCAAAGGGTATTGACCTTGCTAATGACGATATCGTCACCGTGCGTCAGTCCAAAAAGGTCGCAAATCTTGTCCACATGGGTCTGAGCAGCTTTTACGATTCAACCTTTGATAAGCTGCTTTATAAGAATCGATAAGGGAGACGGAATGAAAAACACCAGACAAAATGTGATTTTACAGATAATAACCGAACAGGAGATAGAAACGCAGGCACAACTAATTGATGCACTTGCCGAGCATGGCATAGCCAGCACACAGGCGACACTATCAAGGGACATAAAGGAGTTGCACCTTGTAAAGGAGCTCGGCTCAAACGGCAGGCATCACTACGCCGTAAGCGGCAAATCAAAGAACAATGATCATGAGCAGAGACTGCGCAAGATATTCCGTGAAAGCGTGACCTCGTATACCGTTGCGCAGAATATTATCGTTATAAAAACGCTGCCCGGCCTTGCAAACGCAGCCTGCGCAACGCTTGACAATATGCACATTGAGACCCTCGCCGGAACGCTTGCCGGTGATGATACCGCATTTTTGGCGATGGTCAACAACAAGGCAGCCGAGGACTTCTGCCATGAGATAGACGACATGATCTAAAAGAGGAACCGAAATGCTTACACAGCTGCATATAGAAAACATAGCGGTTATTGAAAAAGCGGATATTGAGTTTCGCAAGGGACTGACGGTACTCACCGGCGAGACCGGCGCAGGCAAGTCGATAATCGTCGACTCACTCGGTGCCGTACTCGGCGCAAGAACGAGCCGTGAGCTTGTGAGGACAGGTGCGGACAAAGGCGTTGTCACAGCTGTATTTGAGACGAATAATGCCGATAAATGGCTCGAAGACAACGACATCGACCTTGAGGACGAGATAATCATACAGCGCAGGATAAGCGCAGAGGGCAAAAACAGCTGCCGTGTGTGCGGTGTTCCCGTGTCCGTGTCGCAGCTGCGCGAGCTCGGTGCGCTGCTTTTGGATATCCACGGCCAAAACGACGGCAGACAGCTCATGGACGAGGCAAATCACCTTGCGTATCTCGACGGCTACGGCGATTACGGCGAGACTATCGACCGATTTAAGTCCGCTTACGCCGATTATAAGGCGTGCAAAAAGGAGATACAGCGTCTTTCAATGGACGAGATTGAGAAAGAACGCATGGCAGACAGTCTCCAGTATCAGATAGATGAGCTTGAAAAAGCGCAGCTCAAGGTCGGTGAGGAGGAAGAGCTCACGGCAAAGCGTGATCTTCTGAGAAACTCAGAGAAGCTGACTGAAGCGCTCAATGGTGCGTACAATGCCTTGTATGCCGCCGACCAAAACGCCCAGTCGCTCACGGACGAAGCATCCGCACTCATCGGTAGGGCAGCGGTCATAGCCGACGATTTGAGGGAGACTGCCGACATAATCGAAAATGCGTCATCGCTGCTGTTTGACGCTTCCGAGCGCATAAGGGACTTCAGAGACAGCCTTGAATTTTCACCCGAGGAATACGATAATATTGAAAGCCGACTGTCACTGATCAAAAAGCTGCGCCGTAAGTATAATATGGACGAGGAAGCTATGCTTGCCCACCTCGACGACTGCCGCAGGAAGCTTTCCGAGCTTGAGTATGCGGGCGATATGCTCATTAAGCTCAATAAGCAGCTTGAAAAGTATGTTGATAATTGCAAAAAAATCGCCGCAGAGCTTAGTGAAAAGCGCCGTGCCGCTGCCGAAAGTCTCGAAAAACGCATCGTGAGCGAGCTTAAGGATCTGAGCATGCCGTCTGTCCGCTTCTCTGTGTCCGTTGAGCCGCTTGAAAGCGATGTCGGCTTTGACGCAACCGGCTCAGACGATGTGAAATTCCTCATCTCCGCCAACGCCGGTGAAGCGCTCGGCAGAATATCGAAGATTGCCTCGGGTGGCGAGCTGAGCAGAATAATGCTTGCCATGAAAACGGTGTTTTCCAAAAACGACCCAATTGAGACCATGGTCTTTGACGAAATTGACACCGGTGTTTCCGGTATAGCCGCCCAGCGTGTCGGCGAGAAAATGTCCGACCTCTCGCGCGGCAAGCAGGTTTTGTGCATAACCCATCTCCCGCAGATTGCGGCAATCGCCGATAATCACGACCTAATCGAGAAAACCGAGCGCAACGGCAGAACATACACCGAAGTGCGAGAGCTTGACCGAAAGGGCAGGGCGCTTGAGCTTGCGAGGATGCACGGCGGAGACAATATCTCCGAGCTCACGCTTGCAAGTGCCGAGGAACAGCTGCTCGCAGCGGATAAATATAGGTTGACAAGGAATAATTAATTTTGTATAATCGTGCAGGTAAACGCAAAGAAGAGCACAAGTAGGTTTGATCATGCTGCACAGAGAGACCCTGTTTGCTGAAAAGGGGAGAGCGGGTCAGACTGAATACGGCTTGGAGCGGCACACCGAAATTATAGTAGGCTGTGACGGGATGCGCCCGATATTGCGCTTGAGTTTCAAACTCACCGAGGCCGGCTTCGTGAGGGACTGGCGTATAGAGGTGGTACCGCGTTAATTCGCCCTCTGTCTTTTGGACAGAGGGCCTTGTTTTTTGGAGGATAGATAAATGAGTGTAAAAGATACGGCTTTGGAGTATCATCTTAACGGCTACAACTGTGCGCAATCGGTTCTGGCTGCATGCCGTGATTATTATGATATCGATGAAAAAACGGCGCTTGCCATTTCCGCAGGCTTTGGCGGCGGTGTCCGCAGCGGAGAGATATGCGGAGCGATATCCGGCGCAGTTATGGCGGCAGGTCTTGCCTGTCCGTTTAATGACGCACAGGATACCGAGGCAAAAAAGAAGATAGCGAATATTGCAAGCAAAAGCGTTGACATCGTCCGTGATAAGTACGGCTGCGTCCGCTGCATTGACCTTAAGAAAAACGGTGTGAGCTGCCCCGAAATAATCGGCTTTATGGCCGAGACCGCCGAAAAAATCATCAAAGAGAATAAATATTAAGGAGAGAATAAATGAACATTTACGAGGAACTCGTTGCCAGAGGACTTATCGCTCAGGTAACTAATGAAGAAGAAATTAAGGAAATGATAAACAACGGCAAGGCCACCTTCTACATCGGCTTTGACTGCACCGCAGACTCGCTGCATGTCGGTCATTTCATGGCATTATGCCTCATGAAGCGCCTGCAGATGGCGGGCAACAAGCCCATCGCCCTCATTGGAGACGGCACGACCCTCATCGGCGACCCCTCCGGCCGCACCGATATGCGTCAGATGCTGACCGAGGAGACCATTGCTCACAATGCTGAATGCTTTAAGAGACAGATGGAGAAGTTTATCGACTTTTCTGACGGCAAGGCGCTCATGCTGCGTAACTCCGCATGGCTAAAGCCTCTTAATTACATTGAGCTTTTGCGTGAGGTCGGGCCCTGCTTCTCCGTTAACAACATGCTCAGAGCTGAGTGCTACAAGCAGCGCATGGAAAAGGGCCTGAGCTTCCTTGAGTTTAACTACATGATAATGCAGAGCTACGACTTCTACTACATGTTCCAGCATTACGGCTGCAATATGCAATTCGGCGGCAACGACCAGTGGAGCAATATGCTCGGCGGCACTGAGCTCATTCGCCGCAAGCTCGGCAAGGACGCTCACGCAATGACCATCACGCTGCTGCTCAACTCCGAGGGCAAGAAAATGGGTAAGACCGCTTCCGGCGCAGTTTGGCTTGACCCGAACAAGACATCTCCTTTCGAGTTCTACCAGTACTGGCGCAATGTCGGCGATGCCGATGTTCTCAAGTGCATCCGCATGCTGACCTTCCTGCCACTCGAACAGATCGAGGAAATGGACAAATGGGAGGGCTCACAGCTCAACCGTGCAAAGGAAATACTTGCATACGAGCTTACCTCACTTGTCCACGGCGAGGAGGAAGCTAAGGCAGCCGAGGCATCCTCAAAGGCGCTTTTCGGCGGCAGGGGCGATGATGAAAACATGCCCATGACCGAGATAACGATAAATGACCTTTCCGACGGCGTTATCGATATCATGACCGCACTTGTAAAGACCGGCCTTTGTGCGTCAAAGTCCGAGGCAAGGCGCAATATCCAGCAGGGCGGTGTTTCCGTAAACGACGAAAAGGTCGCAGATATCTCTGCTTCCTATGATGCCGATACCCTCAAAAACGGTATCGTTATCAAGAGAGGCAAGAAAAACTTCAACAAGCTTATTTTGAAGTAACGGAGAATTAAAATGTCAATAGAAAAAGGCAGAGCATATTTCAGGCAGTTCGGCATGGAGGACAGGGTGCAGGAGTTTCCTGTGTCCAGCGCCACCGTCGAGCTTGCGGCACTGGCACTTGGCGTTGAGGGCGCAAGGATTGCAAAGACACTTTCTTTTAAGAAGGGTGATAGCTGTATTCTTATCCTCGCAGCAGGCGATGCCAGAATAGACAACAGAAAGTTCAAGGATAAGTTCCACATGAAGGCCAAAATGCCCTCGCCCGATGAGGTGCTCGAGCTTGTCGGGCACCCTGTCGGCGGTGTTTGCCCATTCGGCATAAACGACGGCATTGATGTGTATCTCGATGAAAGCCTCAAGCGCTTTACCACCGTTTTCCCCGCTGTCGGCAGCGGAAACAGTGCGATAGAGCTCAACTTGGATGAGTTGTTTAAATACTCAAACGCAATAGAATGGATAGATGTCTGCAAGCTCCCGGAGCCGCAGATGTAAACAATGAAAGCAGAAAAGCTGATGCTTTTCTGCTTTTTTTCACAATATAATCGGGCTTTAATGCTTGCTAATCTATATATTGCGTAGTATAATTTATAAGCAAAAGTTTGTGCAGGCCCGGGGAACACCCGCAAGAGGCATTCCCCGGATATATAAAAGCAGCGGTGCGCACCTGACCGCTGACTCATTTTATGCTACACTCTAAGTTGAGGTTAATGTCATGATAAAGATAGCTCCTTCAATTCTCTCTGCCGATTTTTCAAAGCTCGGGACGGAAATTGAAGATATAAAGCAGGGCGGAGCCGATTATGTCCATTTTGATGTAATGGATGGCGAATTTGTTCCAAACATTTCGATAGGCATTCCGGTGTTAAAATCCGTCCGCAAGACGACCGATATGTTCCTTGATGTTCACCTAATGATAGACCGTCCGGTCAGATACGCTGAGGTTTTCTGCAAAACGGGTGCCGATCTTGTCATGTTCCATGTTGAGGCAGACGCTCCCGAGAAAATAAGCGAGGCTATCGATATCGTAAAACGCTGCGGCAAAAAAGTTGGCCTGTCCGTTAAGCCAAAAACCCCTGCCGAGGCACTGTACCCGTATCTTGAAAGACTTGATATGGTCCTTGTCATGACGGTCGAGCCCGGCTTCGGCGGCCAGAGCTTCATGTATGACCAGCTTCCGAAGATAAAGCAGTTCCGCGAGGAGATAGACCGCAGAGGCCTTGATTGCGAGCTTGAGGTAGACGGCGGCGTTGACCCCATGACGGCGAAACTCGTAAAGGAAGCCGGAGCAAACGTCCTTGTTGCCGGAAGCGCAGTGTTCGGAAAGCCCGATAGAGCCGCACAGATTGAAGCTATCAGAAACGCATAATTGGAGATACACACCTATGGCATTTTTCCCTGCATCGCTCGAAAACCTCATAGATAAGTTTGCATCTCTGCCCGGTATCGGCAGAAAAAGCGCACAACGGCTTGCGTTCCATGTTCTTTCTCTGCCCGATGGAGAGGCGGAGAGCTTTGCTACGGCAATCATGGAAGCAAAGGCTCATGTGAGCTGCTGTAAGATATGCCAGAACCTGACCGAGGGCGATATCTGCCCAGTTTGTCAGAGCAACAGGCGTGATAAAAGCACCGTTTGCGTCGTTTCCGAGCCCCGTGATGTACTGTCTATTGAGCGCAGCCATGAGTATAATGGCGTGTACCATGTTCTGCACGGCGTTTTGTCGCCTATAAGCCATGTCGGGCCGGATGACATAAGGATAAGCGAGCTTGTCAAGCGTGTTGCCGCTGAGGACAGCGAGATAAGCGAGATAATAATGGCGACGAACCCGGATACTGAGGGCGATGCGACCGCTATGTACATTTCAAGGCTTTTAAAGCCCTTTGATGTCAAGGTCACACGACTTGCCTACGGTATACCCGTCGGATCGAATCTTGAATTTGCGGATGATGCAACTCTGCTCAGAGCTATTGAAGGCAGAATTGAATTATAATTTTCGGGCAATAATTTTAGCGTAGAAGAGTAACTGTTTTATACATACCGAATATGTGTGGGGGGGGAATGCCACGCTTTAAGCTGCGAAACAGGGCAGTTTTAAGCGAGGTTCCCTTTGCTTTGCATTTTCGGAAGCCAATTATTACGAATGGAGGCATATATGACACCTAAAATCAAAATCATCCCGCTTGGCGGTCTCGGAGAGATCGGAAAAAATATGACCGCCTATGAGTGCGGCACAGATATTATCGTTGTTGACTGTGGCTTGGGATTTCCCGATGAGCAGATGTACGGTATCGACATCGTCATACCCGACATTTCCTATTTGAAGGCCAACGCTGACAGAGTTAGAGGCATCATCCTCACCCATGGTCACGAGGATCACATCGGTGCTATCCCGTACGTTATGACCGAGCTTGATGTACCCATCTACGCAACGCCGCTCACAGCTGCGCTTGTTGAGCTCAAGCTTGAGGAGCATGATCTGCTTTACAATACGCAGATCTTCACCAAGAAAGCAGGGGATGTGTTCAGGCTGGGGTGCTTTAGCATTGAGTTCATCAATGTTAACCACAGCATTGCCGACGCTGTTGCACTTGCGATAAAGACCCCGCTTGGCACTATTGTCCACACCGGCGATTTCAAGATCGATGTAACGCCCGTTCAGGGCAAGATGATCGACCTGCCCCGTCTCGGCCAACTCGGTAACGAGGGCGTGCTTGCTCTTTTGAGCGACTCGACGAATGTCGAAAAGCCCGGCCATTCCGCATCCGAGCGCAAGGTCGGAGAGACCTTCGATATGCTGTTTAAAAACTGTGATCAGCGTATTATTATTACGACCTTTGCGTCTAATGTCCACAGATTGCAGCAGATAATCGATGTTGCGGCAAAGTATAAACGCAAAGTCGGCATAACCGGCCGCAGCATGGAGAATATCCTGCGTGTTGCAAGCGTCCTCGGGTATCTCAACATCCCCGATGACACCATGGTTGATATAAACCATATAAATAAGCTGCCGAAAAACAAGGTCGTTATTATCTCGACCGGCAGCCAGGGCGAGACTATGTCCGCACTGTACCGCATGGCATTTTCCGAGCATCGGCAGATAAACATCGAAGCCGGTGACCGTGTCATCATATCGGCATCGGCCATACCGGGCAATGAAAACATGATTAGTAAGGTAATCGACGAGCTTTTCCATAAGGGCGCAGAGGTCATTTATGACCGTAATACCGAGCTTCATGTTTCCGGCCACGCCTCACAGGAGGAGCAGAAGATGATGCTTGCACTCGTAAAGCCCAAGTATTTCATCCCTGTCCACGGTGAATACCGCATGCTCGTTAAGCACGCAGAGCTTGGTAAATTCATGGGCGTGCCGGCTAAAAATGTTGTCATCGGCGAAAACGGCAAGGTCATAGAGATATCCAAAAAAAGCATCAAGCTCAACGGCACCGTACAGTCAGGCGCTGTCATGGTCGACGGTATGGGTGTCGGCGATGTAGGTAGTGTCGTAATGCGCGATAGACACAGACTTGCAGAGGACGGCATGGTGGTCATTGTGGTGACCATGTCCTCTTGGGACAATGCTATGCTGGCAGAGCCCGAGATACTCACGAGAGGCTTTGTGTATGTAAAAGAGGCCGAGTCCATGATTGAGGAGCTCAAGCGTGTCACCAAAGAGACCGTTATGACTTGCGAGGAAAACGGCGTTAATGATTGGGCATCGATAAAAAGTCGCATCAAGAGCAATGTTTCAAGCTACCTGTACAAGACCACAAAGCGCAGCCCGATGATACTGCCGCTTATTTCCGAGGTATGATACCGCTTTTTGACTGCCATTGCGATACTATATCAAGGGTCATGACCGAGGGTGGAAGCCTGCGTAAAAATAGTTTTCATACAGATCTTGAAAGACTTCGCAAATTTACCCCATGTGCTCAAGTTTTTGCCGTTTGTGCGGAAACGCTCGACCGTCCTGTTGAGAAAGCAAGAGCAATGCTTCGGCGCTTAAACCGAGAAATAGAGAAAAATTCGGACATAGTGATGCTATGTCTGAATTTTCATGATATCAAAAAGGCTTCTGAGCTTGGGAAAGTGGCAGCTCTCATATCCGTTGAGGGCTGCGAGCAGATAAGCTCACTTGAAAGTGTATATCAAGATGGCGTCAGAGTGCTGCATCCGACATGGAATTTTGACAATGAGCTTTGCGGCGCTGCCGCAGGGAGCGGAAAGGGCTTGACCGAAAAGGGAAGAGCATTTGTTAAAAAGGCACAGCGCATGGGCTTTATTTTGGATATGTCGCATATCTCGGAGCGCGGCTTCTGGGATACGCTTGAGGTGTGCGAAAAGCCAGTGATTGCAGGACATTCCAACGCTAAGGCATTATGCAATGTCCCGAGAAATCTCACCGATGAGCAGTTCAATGCTCTCGTCACCGTTGGCGGCGGTGCCGGAATAAACCTGTATCCCGAATTTCTCGGTTTGGGAAAAAATATCAATGCTGTCATCGCTCACATAGAGCACTTTTTGTCCCTCGGCGGTGAGCGTTCTGTCTTTCTCGGCTGCGATTTTGACGGTATAGGCAGCACTCCAATGGGGATTTGCGGTGTGCAAGAGCTTGATATGCTATATAACGAGCTGCTGAAGCGAAACTATCACGAGACCCTCGTCAGGGCGCTGTTTTGGGATAATCTTTACGATATAATGGAGAAAATACTGTGAATATTCAAATATTCGGCAAAAGCAAATGCTTTGACACAAAGAAAGCCGAACGATATTTCAAAGAAAGGCGCATCAAGTATCAATTCGTCGATATAAACAGATACGGCATGAGCAGGGGAGAACTGAACTCTGTCAAAAACGCCGTCGGCCTTGATGCCATGATAAATACGGCCGATGTTGATTACCCGATGATACAATATCTTGCGTCAAACGACGCTAAGCTCGATAAGCTCTTTGAATGTCCCTGGCTCATAAAAACGCCTATTGTTCGAAACGGTAAGCAAGCTACTGTGGGCTATATGCCCGATGTATGGTCAAAATGGGAGTAAAAATGTCAGCACTGAATATTGAGCCTAAGAAAGTATTTGATTTTTTCGAGCTCATTGCCTCAGTTCCGCACGGCTCGGATAACACAGCGCAGATAACCGAGCTTTGCTGCGAGTTTGCAAGGCAGCGAGGTCTTGATTATTGCTGCGATGAGCTCGGCAATGTCATCATATATAAAAATGCCTCGTGCGGCTATGAAACGCACGAGACGGTAATTCTCCAAGGTCATCTTGACATGGTTACAGTCAAGACTGCTGACTGTTTGAAAGACCTCGAAAAGGATGGACTTGACCTCAAGACCGACGGCAAGTACCTTTGGGCAGAGGGAACGAGCCTTGGCGCAGATGACGGTGTTGCCGTAGCAATGGCACTTGCCGTTCTCGATTCGGATACCATTCCGCATCCGCCAATAGAGGCCGTTTTTACCATTAACGAGGAGACCGGTATGGACGGAGCTCAGTTCCTTGATGCAGCAAAGCTCCGTAGCAAAACCATGCTCAACATTGACTCCGAGCTGGAGGGCGTAATAACTTGCGGCTGCGCCGGAGGTGCGCATGTGCTTGCACAGTTCCCACTATACTCGAAAAGTGAGGAGCTGTACTGCGCAGAGCTTAACATAAGTGGCCTTACCGGCGGTCACTCGGGTAATGAGATACATAAAAATCGAGCAAATTCCAACATTCTGATGGGCAGACTGCTTGGCGAAATTAACGTCAAGACTGCGCTCAGACTTGTTTCCTTAACCGGCGGCGAAAAGGACAATGCAATTGCAAAAGCAAGCACCTGCACGATCGCATTTAATGAGTCCGACCGTAATGCCGTGTTAGAGACTGTCATGCATTTTTCAAAACTAAATTATGAAAAATACAGCAGTACCGACCCCAACCTTGAGATAGCCGTTACCGAACTCGGCAAAACCTGTGTCAGCGCTGCGGATGCACAGACGAGCGGTAAAATCATTGCCGCAATGTCCGCCGTGCCCGACGGTGTTCAGACTATGAGCCCTGATATTGAAGGGCTTGTTGAGTCCTCACTCAACCTCGGCGTTGCAGCTACCGATGATGACACTGTTTCACTAAGCTTCTGCCTCAGAAGCTCGGCAGCCAACGAAATGGCAAGGATGAAAGACAAGCTCACCGGCATTATCACGGCAAACGGCGGGACGGTGACAATTGGCGGGGAGTATCCCGCATGGGAGTATAAAAAGAACTCGGTTTTGCGTGAAAAGGCGGTTGCTGTATATGAGAGCTTGTACGGCGAAAAGCCGGAGCTCAGCGTTATCCATGCCGGACTTGAGTGCGGCCTGTTTGCAGATAAGATAAAGGATCTCGACTGCATATCCTTCGGGCCGAATATTCCCGATATCCATACAACAAATGAAAAGCTCGATGTAGCTTCAACGCAGCGTGTGTGGGAGTTTCTATTGAAGCTTCTGCAAAGCTTGTAAAAAGAAAAAACCGCCAATGGCGGTTTTTCTTTTGGCGAGTGGGTCTATAAGCCGGGTTCTGTCTTAAACGACCATCTATCTAATCCTGCCGTTGCCGACAGGCTTTAGCCACCTCCTGAGGACGATCGGGCAGATCGTATGTCCTCCCACGGTGTTGCTCCGGATAGAGTTTACAGCACCGCATCGTCTCCGACCGGCGAGTGAGCTCTTACCTCACTTTTCCACCCTTACCGAGCGCACTCGGCGGTATATTTCTGTTGCACTTGTCCGAGGGTCACCCCTGGCGGGCGTTACCCGTTATCCTTGCCCTATGGAGCCCGGACTTTCCTCACGCACTTTTTTTCAAAATGTGCCCGCGGTCGTTCGGCCCACTCAAGTGGATATTTTAAACATGAATGCGGCACAAGTCAATAGAAATTTCTTGTTTTTATAAGGCGTTTGCCTTATAATAATAAAGATTTGGAGGGTCATAACATGACTTTGAATGAATATATAAACTCAATTAAAGATAAACGCATCTGCGTTATAGGCATCGGCGTGAGTAATAAGCCGCTTATACAGCGGCTTCTCAAAGCCGGCTGCGATGTGACTGCCTGCGATAAGCGCAGCGCCGAGCAGCTTGGTGAGGACTATTCGAGCCTACTTGCGCTCGGAGCAAAGTTTTCTCTCGGCGACAGCTATCTTGAGAACCTCAACTGTGATATCATTTTCCGCACCCCGGGCTTGATGCCGTTTGACGAGCACCTGACCAAAGCTGTCGCAAACGGCGCTGTCGTCACCTCGGAAATGGAGGTGTTCTTTAAGCTTTGCCCGTGCAGAATAATTGCGGTCACCGGCAGCGACGGCAAGACCACAACTACGACCATAATTTCAGAGCTTTTGAAAGCCCAGGGCTGCACAGTTCACCTCGGCGGCAACATCGGTCACCCCTTGCTATGTGAGGTCGACAGCATGAAGAAAGACGACTTTGCGGTGCTCGAGCTCAGCTCGTTCCAGCTACACAGCATGGTCTGTAAGCCCAATGTTGCTGTCATTACGAACATTTCGCCCAATCACCTTGATAAGCACAAGGATTATCAGGATTATATCGATGCAAAAAGTTCGATTTTTACCTGTCAGGACAGCTCGGATAGGCTCGTTTTAAACAGTGAAAACGAGTATTCGCCTTACTATGCGAGTATGGCGAAGTCAAGTATTTCATACTTCAGCAGAGCAAAAATGCCCGAAAACGGTGTTTACTGCGAGGACGGCATAGTCTACAGAGTTCACAACGGTGCTCGGGCGCAGCTCATGTGCGCCGATGACATTAAGCTACCAGGCACGCACAATCTTGAAAACTACATGGCAGCCTTTGCTGCGACCGATGGGCTCGTCTCGGATGAGACCTGCATCAGGGTCGCAAAGGAGTTTTCCGGTGTTGAGCATCGTTTGGAGCAGGTGTGCATAAAAGACGGCGTCACCTATATAAACGACTCTATAGGCACGAGTCCCAGCCGCACGGCCGCAGGTCTTCACGCTTTGAAAACGAAGCCCATCCTTATTGCGGGCGGCTACGATAAACACATACCCTTTGACTCGCTCGGCGATGAAATTTGCCTGCACACAAAGGCACTGTTTCTCACGGGTGCAACCTCCGAGAAGATAGAACAGGCTGTAAAAGCCTCGAAGTATTACAGCAAGGACTTCAAAATGGTAACCATCGACGATTTTAAACAGGCTGTTTTGGCCGCTGCCGGCTATGCGCAGGAGGGTGATATCGTCCTGCTGTCACCGGCGTGCGCTGCGTTCGATAAATTCAAAAACTTCATGGAGCGCGGCAAATACTTTAAGCAGATAATTATGGAGCTTTGATATGAAATTCAATGATATGAAGCCGCAGGTATTCGCGCTTGCGCAAGAGGCGGAAAACGAGATAAGATCGCAGTTTGAAAGAATCGATCGAATTGCACAACTAAATACGCTCAAGGTCATGCAGGCATTTCAGGATAACAAGGTGTCCGACTCCTGTTTTGCCGGAACGACCGGCTATGGCTACGACGATGTCGGCAGGGAAGTGCTCGACAAGGTCTATGCACAAATTTTTTGTACGGATGCTGCACTTGTTCGCATCGGTTTTGTGAACGGCACTCACGCACTGTCAGCGGCGCTGTTTGCCATGCTCAAGCCCGGTGATACGCTGCTTTCTGCAACCGGACTTCCGTATGATACGCTTAGAAATGCCATCGGTATTGAGGGCGATTGCCACGGTTCACTTAAGTTTTATGGCATTAACTATGCTCAGGTCGACCTTAAGGCCGACGGAAGCCCGGATATCGGGGCAATAAAAAAAGCGGCGGCGGATAAAAGCGTCACGGCCGTGCTCATCCAGCGCTCCCGCGGCTACGGAAACAGACCCGCATTTTCCGCAGAGCAAATCGGCGAGATAGCCCGTGCCGTAAAAGAAGTTGACCCGAGCATAAATGTCATGGTTGATAACTGCTACGGTGAGTTTACCGGAGAGCACGAGCCAACCGAATACGGTGTCGACCTCATGGCAGGCTCACTTATCAAAAACCCGGGCGGCGGTTTAGCCCCGACAGGAGGATATGTAGTCGGCAAGGCGGAGCTCGTGGAAAAAGCCGCAATGCGTCTTACGACCCCGGGCATCGGCGGTGAATGCGGCGCAACGCTCGGCAATAATCGACTGCTGTTTCAAGGACTGTTTATGGCTCCGCACATTGTTGCACAGGCGCTCAAGACTGCGACTTTTTGCTCTGCAATGATGAGTAAGATCGGATTTGAAACATCGCCCGCTCCCGATGAGGTGAGAAGTGACATTATCCAGATGGTAACACTGAAATCTGCCGATAACATGAAAAAGTTCTGCAAGGGCATACAAAGCGGTGCCCCGGTCGATTCATATGTTACGCCCGAACCGTGGCAGATGCCCGGATATAACTGCCCAGTCATAATGGCGGCGGGTGCGTTCGTTCAGGGCTCGTCAATTGAGCTTTCCGCCGACGGACCAATGAAAGATCCGTATATCGCATATATGCAGGGCGGCATAACCTACGAATCCGGTAAGCTCGGCATAATGATGGCGGTCAATGAAATGTTAGAGTGATTTTGGGCATATAATACTTGGGGTGGTCTCATGTATTATCGCTGCAGAAGAAATCCCAAGTATACATTCACTACCGAGACAAAGCAGAGAAAACCCAAAACCGGATTTTTCGCCATAACGATCGTTTTGCTGCTCGTTATGGCGGCGATAAGCCTGTTCTTGCGTGATCTGTCAACAAAAATTGCAGTGTCCGACGCCGTTGATATCGTCACGAAAACGGTCAATGATTCGATCAACAAGGTCATAGGCGAGGGCGTGTACGGTTTTGACTATTTTGTCTCGCTCGTCAAGGACGAAAGCGGCAATATCACAGCCATAACGAGCAATATGGCGCATATAAACACATTGTCCACCGAAATACTCAATTCCGTAATCGAATCGACCGAAAACGGGACAATCGAGGTGAAAATTCCGGCAGGCAACCTCACCGGCTTGAACCTTTTGGTGGGAAAAGGACCGGATGTCACGGTGGATATCGTCATGTTGACATCATCGAAGGTTGATTTTAAAAACGATATCGTTTCCTCCGGCATTAATCAGGCCAAGTATCAGCTCATGCTTGAGGTCACGATCGATATCGATGTCCTCGTCCCATGGGGGACAAAAAGCGCAAGTACCGTTACCGAGGTCATTGTGGCCGATACAGTCATCGTCGGCAAGGTGCCGGAAACATATCTGAACATGGAGAAATGACTATGGATATTCAAAAGCAGATAGATGAGCTCCGCAGGGAGATAGAGCATCACAACAAGCTTTATTATGTTGATGATGCTCCCGTCATTTCCGATTTTGACTACGATATGCTGATGCAGCGGCTCATAAAGCTTGAGGAGGACCACCCAGAGCTTGTGACCCCTGATTCTCCCACACAGCGCGTCGGAGGTGCTGCACTGTCGCAGTTCACGCAGGTGCAGCATCAAGTGCCGCTGGAGAGCTTGAGTGATGTGTTCTCGTTTGATGAGCTGAAAGCATTCGGCGAGAGAATGGACGCTTCGCTCACGGATAAGCATGAATACTGCGTTGAGCCGAAAATTGACGGCCTTTCCATGTCGCTTGAGTACGAAAACGGCGTGTTCGTGCGTGGTGCCACCCGTGGCAACGGGCTTATCGGCGAGGATGTGACCGAAAATATGCGCACGGTGAGAAGTCTCCCGCTCAGGCTGATTGATGCTCCCGAAAGGCTTATCGTCCGTGGTGAAGTCTACATGTCCAAGTCCGTTTTTAACGAACTCAACGCAGAGCGTGAGATAAACGGTGAGCAGCTTCTTGCAAATCCGAGAAATGCCGCTGCCGGCTCTATCCGCCAGCTTGACCCGAAAATTGCCGCCCAGCGCAAACTTGATATCGTCTGCTTCAACATGCAGTACACATCGGGCGATGCATATAAGAACCACTCTGATACTCTCGATGCTCTCAAGCACATGGGCTTTCCCGTTGTGCCGTACAAGCTGTATAAGACCATTGACGGCTGTTGTGAACGGATAGATTGGATAGGGGAGAACAGGGGCGATTTTGCTTACGATATTGACGGAGCTGTCATTAAAATAAACTCCCTTGCTCAGCGCACGGTCCTCGGCAGCACCGCAAAAGCCCCCAGATGGGCGGTTGCATATAAATATCCGCCCGAGAAGAAAGAAAGCAAAGTTGTCGACATTGTCGTTCAGGTCGGCAGAACTGGCGTTCTTACCCCAAAAGCAGTCATTGAGCCGGTGCGCCTTGCAGGCACGACCGTTACGAATGCGACACTTCACAATCAGGATAATATAGACAGGCTTGATATTCGCATCGGCGATACCGTTGTTGTGCAGAAGGCAGGAGAGATAATCCCCGAGGTGCTGTCTGTCAATAAAGAAAAGAGACCGGACAACACTACGCCGTTCAAGATGCCCGATACCTGTCCTGAGTGCGGCGCGCCGGTCGTTCGTGATGAGGACGGAGCGGCGCTCAGATGTACAAGCCCCGAATGTCCGGCACAGAGACTTAGAAACCTTGCGCATTTTGCATCAAGAGAAGCTATGGACATTGAAGGCTTAGGCATATCCGTATGCGAGTCGCTTATAAACAGCGGTCTTGTCGGAAGTCCGGCGGAGTTATACTACCTTGACGCTCAATCAGTCGCAGCGTTAGACAGAATGGGTAAAAAGTCCGCCGAAAATCTTATTGCCGCAATCCAAAAGAGTAAGCAGGCGGGCCTTGCTAAGCTTTTGTGCGCATTCGGCATCAGGCAGGTCGGTCAAAAGGCCGCCAAGACACTTGCGCAGCAGTTTAAAACGCTTGACAGCCTAATGGATGCAACAGAGCTTGAACTTTTGGCCGTGAACGATATCGGCGCAATTACTGCCGCTTCAATCAAAGAATGGTTTGAGCTGCCGCAGTCGCAGCATCAGATAAAACTTCTGCGTGAGGCCGGTGTCTCCTTTGAAAGCATCGATACCGTGAAGGATACACGCTTTGCCGGAATGACCTTTGTTCTGACAGGTGAGCTCACCAATTACAAGCGTGATGAGGCTGCAGCAATAATTGAAAGCTTCGGCGGTAAGTCATCGTCCTCAGTGTCGAAGAAAACAAGCATCGTACTTGCAGGTGAAAATGCGGGAAGTAAGCTACAGAAGGCAAGAGACCTTGGCGTTAAGGTCATAGATGAGACCGAATTTGAAGAAATGATAAAGTGACAAAAAGCCCACCATTTGGTGGGCTTTCACTTATTATGTCCTCCGTCATATAATGAAGCACAAGGGAGGATATGCTAAGTGGATAATAATCACAATTTCAAGAGCGGATCTTTGCCGTCCTGCGCACCGCTGGCAATGGCCTATGTGCCTGTGCAGGAATGTGTTAAGCCGACATATAATACAGCCGAAGCTCTCTCAAGAGGTACGCTTTTCCCGGGACTTGACCTGCCGTTTATGAATATGGTCAATACCGGCGATCTCACCGGCACTCCGCTCGGTGAGCTGATGGCGCTCGATTTTGTCGCCCATGAGCTTGCGTTGTACCTTGACACGCATTGTGAAGACAACGAAGCATTTGATATGCTCAAGAATATTTTGGAGCTTGCAAGCACTGCGCGGGAGCGCTATGTCAAACTCTACGGCCCCGTTACGACTAATGATATTGCCAAAGCGCAGAGCTTTACTTGGCTTAAGAATCCTTGGCCGTGGGATTATTGTGCAAAAACGGAGGGCTGACAAATGTTTGTATATGAAAAGAAGCTGCAATACCCGGTCAAAATTAAAGATCCCAATCCGGCACTGGCAAAATTTATAATTAGTCAGTATGGCGGGCCGGATGGGGAATTAGGGGCATCGTTGAGATATCTCAGCCAGCGGTACAGTATGCCTTATCCTGAGCTCAAGGGGCTGCTCACCGATATAGGTACGGAGGAGCTCGGCCACCTTGAAATGATAGGTGCGATAGTCCACCAGCTTACACGAAAAATGACACCGGAAGAAATTAAAAATGCAGGCTTTGATGCCTATTTTGTGGATCACACTGCCGGAGTTTATCCGCAGTTTGCTTCCGGCACGCCGTGGACAGCAGCAACAATGCAGGTCAAAGGCGATGTTATAACAGACCTGCACGAGGATATGGCAGCAGAGCAAAAGGCTCGAACGACGTACGACAACATTCTTCGACTGTCTGACGATCCAGATGTTAACGATGTCATAAAATTCTTGAGGGAAAGGGAAGTGGTCCATTATCAACGCTTCGGCGAGGGGCTGCGAAACGCCCTCGAGAAGCTTGATAAAAAGAACTTCTATGCCGTGAATCCTGCATTTGATTAAAAAAACAGTTCCTCGTATAGAACGGGGAACTGTTTTTGTTACATAGTAAATTACTTAGCTGCGAGCTTTTCCTTGTTTCTGCGCTCGACCTTGGAAAGCCACATTACACAGGTTGCGTCACCGGTGATGTTAAGAGTTGTACGGCCCATGTCGAACAGCTTATCAACGCCAGCGATGATTGCAATACCCTCAACAGGAAGGCCGACCTGCAGAAGGACCATGGACAGCATGATCATACCTGCACCGGAAACACCTGCAGTGCCGATAGATGCCAAAGTAGCGGTTACGACTACCATTGCCATCTGCCCTATGGTGAGGTCGACTCCGTAGCAGCAGGCGATGAATACGGTAGCAACTGCCTGATAGATGGCGGTACCATCCATGTTGATGGTGGCGCCGAGAGGCAGAACGAAAGAGCTGATCTCAGGCTCTGCACCCATGTCGTTGCAGCACTCGATGTTGACAGGCAGTGTCGCATTCGACGAGGTGGTGGTGAATGCGGTGAGCATTGCAGCAGCCATACCCTTGAAGAACTTAATAGGGCTCATGCCTGCAAGGAACTTGGCGCTCAAACTGTATACGATGACAAGGTGGAGAATGTATCCGGTATAGGCTACACCGACGACGAGAGCCAGCGAGCCGACGACCTTTGCGCCGTTAACGGCGACAACATCAGCCATGAGGCAGAATACGCCGATCGGGGTGAGCTTGATGATCATCATGAGGACCTTCATGACGACTTCATTCATGCTGTCAACGATATTTGCGATCATTTTGCCCTTCTCACCGGCAGCAAGAACGCCTGCGCCGAAGAAAATAGCAATGACGATAACGGGCAGCATGTTGGTATCGACCATGGGCTTGAGCAGGTTATCGGGGAAAATGTTAACGATAACATCCATGATCTTGGGAGCCTCGGTAGCCTCATATTTAAGGCCGGACGTTACGCTCGAATCGAGAACAGGGAAGAAGCCCTTGAAACAGTTAACGACAACAAGGCCGATAACAACAGCGAGTGCCGTGGTGCAGATGTAGTATATAAAGGTCTTTATTCCTACACTGCCGACCTTTTTAAGGTCATTAAGGCTGATGACGCCGCTCATAATAGAGAACAGAACGACAGGGACGACCATAAACTTGAGAAGATTGATGTAGATCGTACCGAAAGGCTTTAGATAATCGGTTGTGAATGTGCCGCCAACCTTCATGAAAATGAAGCCGACTGCGATACCTGCGAGCATGCCGATTATTATCCATGCCGGTAGATTGAGTTTGCGCTTTTGCTGCATAAAGATCCTCCTAAATCTATTCTATAATAAATTTGCGTTACACGCAAATTGTCTCCTCTGGTTTTGCTCTTACCTTTTTAAGCCTTGCATATCTCGGCAGAGAGTTTTCTTTGGGGATGTGCGGCTCGCCCTGGATTAAGGGCAGTACATAATTAATAAAATCCGATGTGATGTAATTACCATCACTGGTAATCCACTCAAGCGGAACCTTCTTCTCGTAATTGGCTACACTGCTGAGCGAAAGCAGGGTAGTGTGGCAGGAGTATGTACCGCTCGTGTCGTCACGCTCAAGAGCAACCATTTTTCCTGTTTCACCGGCGATTGCTGCCTCAACAGCAACCTGACCGACCATGAAGGCTTCCTGAATATCCACAGACGAAGCAATATGCGAGCCGCAGCGCTGCAAAAGACTCAGCTCAATGCCACGGGTCTTTTTGATTTTAAGCGCATCCTTAAGATAGCTCGCAAGCTTAGTTGCCAGCCCACCGAGCTGTGCATGGCCGAACCCGTCCGTGCCGGAGGTCTTGGCCTCGGAAACGAAGCTGCCGTCAGCATAGTGAACGCCTTCGGATACGGCGACAAGGACATTGTGCTTCTGCTTTAAAACCTTGCGGACATCCTCGGTGAACCTGTCAAGGTCAAAATCACGCTCGGGAAGGTAAATGAGGTCAGGACCGCAGCCGTGACCGTATTCGGTTGCCAAAGCGGCGCTGGCTGTGAGCCAGCCTGCGTGCCTGCCCATGATCTCAACGACCGTTACCATCTCGGTATCGTAAACATCGGTGTCTTTGTCTATCTCCATGCAGGTGGTCGCAATGAACTTTGCAGCACTGCCGAAGCCCGGGCAGTGATCGGTGCCGAACAAATCATTATCAATAGTTTTTGGTATACCTATGACACGGCATTCATAGCCGACCCGCTCCATGTAACGGCTTATCTTATTGCAGGTGTCCATGGAGTCGTTGCCGCCGTTATAGAAAAAGTACCTTACATTGTATTTCTTAAATGTCTCGAGTATCTTAATATAATCGGACTCATCCTCGTCTGGGTCGGCTATCTTGTACCTGCACGAGCCAAGCTCGGAGGAGGGAGTGTTGAGCAGCAGCTTGAGCTCGTAATCCTCTTCTTCGCCCATATCAAAAAGCTCGTCACTTAGAACGCCCTTAATTCCGTGGGCAGCACCATATACCTTGGTTATCGCATCAGACTCAAGCGCTGTTTTTATAACGCCGTACGCACTTGCGTTTATAACCGCAGTAGGCCCGCCGGACTGCCCGAATATACAAGAGCCGACCAGGGGTGAATCGAATAAATTATCCAAAATAATGCCTCCACATTGTTAATGATTATTGATTATAACATGAAAAGGGTTTATAATAAATAAGAAAATCAAATTTTTTATGCAAATTAACTAATTAATTTTTTGTCAGGAGGATTTTCGACTATGCCACTCGTAACAACTAAGGAAATGTTTGAAAAAGCTTATAACGGCGGCTACGCCATCGGCGCTTTTAATGTAAACAATATGGAAATTGTCCAGGGCATTACCGAAGCTGCTGCCGAGCTTAATGCTCCGCTGATCCTTCAGGTGTCCAAGGGTGCTCGTGCTTATGCAAATCATACCTATCTCATGAAGCTCGTTGAGGCAGCCGTAATCGAGACCGGCCTGCCGATTGCTCTTCATCTTGACCATGGTGACAGCTTTGATATCTGCAAGTCCTGCATCGACGGCGGCTTTACCTCGGTCATGATAGATGCTTCTTCAAAATCGTTTGAGGAAAATATAGAGATTACAAAGAAGGTCGTTGAATATGCCCACGACCACGGTGTTGTGGTTGAGGCAGAACTCGGAACACTTGCAGGAATAGAGGACGAGGTCAGTGTCAGTGCCGAGGACTCATCCTACACAAGGCCTGAAGATGTACAGGAATTTGTTGAGCGCACCGGCTGCGACTCGCTCGCAATTGCTATCGGCACCTCACACGGCGCATACAAATTTAAGCCCGGTACCGACCCCAAGCTCCGCTTTGATATTCTTGAAGAGGTTGAAAAGAGATTGCCCAACTTCCCGATAGTCCTGCACGGTGCTTCATCCGTTCCGCAGGAATTTGTCAGGATCATCAACGAAAACGGCGGCAACATGCCCGGCGCTATCGGTGTTCCCGAGGATCAGCTTCGTAAGGCTGCATCCATGGCAGTATGCAAGATAAACATCGACTCCGACCTTCGTCTTGCAATGACCGCATCCATCCGTCAGTACCTTAACCAGCATCCCGACCACTTTGACCCCAGACAGTATCTCAAGCCCGCAAGAGCCGCTATCAAGGATATGGTCGCTCACAAGATAGTCGATGTTCTTGGCTGCAACGGTAAGGCCTAAGCTAACCTAAATCATAAATAACAGGGAGGGCGATTTTTGTGAACCAAAGTGAGCAGAAGAATGAACACAGCAAGGGCATGAAACCTATAATGCCGGACTTCGTCACGCTTGTCAGGCTCGCAATAACCGTTATCCTGCTCATTCTGGCGTATAATATCGGCGCTTCACGGCTTGCGGCGATGATAATGCTTATAGCGGCGATACTGATAAGCGGCTTTGATATAGCGATTACGGCGGTTTATGCTGTGCTGAGGAAGGATTTTTTCAACAACGCCTGCCTCGTGTTTATCGCTGCTGTAGCCAGCTTCGCAGTCGGCTGCTATGTGGAAACGACTGTGTTTGTGGTCGTATATCAGGCGTGCAGAGTGTTTATGGAGTATGCCGAGAAGCGTATAAAACAGGCTGCGACAGAGGATCTGCCGAAAAACAGCCCCGAAAGCTTTTCAAGGCAGCGCAGTATTCTCAATCGCTGCGACGGCTCGATAAACGCCGTTCGGGCGAAGTTCGAGCCGTATTACTCCGTTGCCGTCATGGCTGTAACGGCAATTTCCGTGCTTTTTGCAGCATTCGCACCGCTGTTAACTGATATGAGCTATGTCATGTCGATAAGAAGAGGGGCAATGCTCATAGTTGCGATAATTCCAGCATCGGCATTTGCCTCGCTGCCGCTGTGCACTGCATACGGACTGTGCCGCTCCGCCGCTGCTGGCGTTATAATCGATGAGCCGGAAACCATTGATAAGGCTGCAAAGCTTAAAACGATAATTTTCGATAAATCGGATGTAATAACCGCCGGAGCTCCGAAAATTGCAGCAATGATCTCACCAATTCTCGACAAAGAAAACTTCCTGCGCTCGTGCGCATATGTTGCCTATAAGTCCGAACAGCGTATCGCTGCATCGATAGTCGGGGCGTATAATGGGGAAATTAACCCTGAATACATACAAGAGTTTAACGACATTCCCGGCTATGGAATGGAGGTTGAAATTGAGGGTAGGCAAATGCTCCTCGGTACGCTTAAGCTTCTCAACTCAAGAGGCATTTCGCTTGACACCGCAAGCGTACGCAAGGGCAATGTATTGTACCTTGTCATTATGGGCAGATATGCCGGAGCTATCGTGTTTAACGAAAATGTCAACCCATATGCAGCCAAAACAGTTTCCAACCTCAAGTCAATAGGCGTAACGAGCATGCTGGTTGCCGAGGACGGTATGGATATCTGTGAAAAAACCGCAAAATCCATCAATATCTCGGACTTTTTCCCGTGCTGCGATACGGCAAAAAAGCTCTCGGTCGTCAAAGATGTGCGGCAAAACCTTGATGAGGACGCAGCCGTTATGTATGTCAGCGCCGAAAATGTCGGTTACCATTCCGATGCCGACCTTGACGCAAGGGTAGGGGAGCAGACCGAAACCGAGGATCTGCGAATGTCCAATATCGGCATCTTCGGATTGCCTGCGATGGTGTCCATTGCAAGAGGCGTAAAAAAGATATCAATGCAAAATCTTGCACTATTTGCGATCGTAAAAGCTGTGCTGATAGTTCTTGCCGTGACAGGCAATGCAACGCTTTGGTTTGTAGCGCTGCTTGATTATGCGGCAGGGATGTTTGGCGTGCTGAACATCTCCCGAATTAGTCAATAAAAAATATTACCGCTTTCGTTTTGATAGCGGTAATATTTTTTATTCAGGTTTAAAATTACTCAGCGGATTTGCCTCGGAGGCAAGCCGCAGCTCAGAATTATCAATGTGGGTATAAATTTGTGTTGTATTGAGGTTATCGTGCCCAAGAAGCTCTTGAAGTGTTCTCACATCAACACCGTTTTGCAACATCAAGGTCGCCGCCGTATGCCGTAGCTTGTGTGAGGAGTATTTGTCCGCATCCAGTCCGGCTCTTTTGAGCGAAACCTTGACCATGCTGTGCACGGCTTCACGGCTCATGCGAGTACGCCTGTTTGACAGAAACAGTGCGTTTTTGTCAATTGCTGCAATATTTTTTCTAACTTCAAGATAGTTGTTGATAGCCTCAGCGCATGCATCGTTTATATAAATGATGCGCTCCTTACTGCCTTTACCGAATACTCTTATGTGGTCAACTCTGATATCGGACAGATTAAGGCCGACTATCTCCGATATTCGCAGCCCGCAGTTAAGAAAAATGCAGAGAATGCAATAGTCACGCTCTTTATTCTTGCCGTCGACAGAGGAGAGGAGGGCTTGCGCTTCGGGCAAGGTAAGGTAGCGAGGGAGCGTGTGCGGAATTTTCGGCACATCAAGGTCTTGAAGCGGATTTGTATCAAGTAGCTTTGCCTTGACAGTCAGGTATTTATAAAAGCTTCTGAGCGTTGAAACCTTGCGTGCACGGGTGGAGGCTTTGGTACCGTACTCAGCCTCACGACTGCGCTGGTTTTTGACCTTATCACGGGTCATGAAAGAGAGATACTCGTAAGCCTCTGTGACAGTAACGGATTTTACGAAATTCAGATCAATATCAGAAATTGAGATATCCTCAAGCTCGGTGTTGCGAGGGACGATACCACGCTGAATTTTCAAAAACCTAAAAAAGTTCCGCAAATCGAGATAGTACTCATCAACAGTTTTCCTCGAATGGCCCTTAATAGTCTCGTGATAAGTCAAAAAGCCCTTAATAATATCCGGCGCCTCTGTCCTGTAATCCATAATCTACTCCAATCACCAATTTATTATTAACTCCATTATAACAGGGAAGCTGTAACTGCGTCTATTGACAAATTAACTAAAAATTAAACAAAATAAAGATTTTGTTTAATTTAGGGGAGGCGAAAAAACAAAGCAGAGGGTGATTAAACGGGTTTTACCGTTATTCTTGCTCTGCTTAATTCTCTGTAAGTGGGATTGCACTGCCTATATCGAATATTTGGCTGTCGGTTAGATATATCGGATTAATGTTTCGCCTGCTTAGGAAGCTTTCGATTTTTCTTTCTACAATTGTATCGACTATTTTACCCGTGAATGCTATATCAGTTTCGCTGATTTTAAATGCGGCGCCGCCGATGAAGCCGTAGCCAAAACCGTCTAATTTAACGAACGGCTCAGACAGATACAATGCATCCATTCCGGCGTTTTCTGCTGCTTCGGCAATTCGTTTGTCAGAGGTTATGATCGAGCTTTCGTCTATGACGCATATTGAACACTTTGTATAGCCTTGCTTGACAGGTATAAATTGCTTGCAGCCGCATTTTTCGACGAGCTTTGCATTTGCTGTTTTAGGATTAAAGAACAGCTTGTCTCCTACGATGCAAAAATTTAGACCGGCATCGTGCGGATATACTGCCTGCTGCGGCTCAGGTACATACTCGACTTCAACTATTTTGTGAATTTGTTCACAAGGATTAAGGTATTCACTTAAAATTACGCTTTTGCCTATTTGCACAGCAGATAGATCTGTGTGTCCGGATAACCTCTCATCGACATTTGGGTTGCTTTTAAGCCAAACAGGCTCTAAATCGTGCACAAATAATGCACTTTCAAGAACATTTCTGTACTTTTCGCCTAATATTATGTGCCGCACCTTTGATTTTGGCAGGTGCGGTGTTTCAATTAGTTTATACATTTTAACCTAAAGTGGCCTTGATAGCTTCTCTTATGTTCTTAACGGATATAATTTCAAGCCCGTCTGGCTTTTTGATATCATCCTTGATATGCGCCGGTATTACGCAGCGCTTGAAACCGAGTCGGGCAATTTCAGACAAACGCATATTAAGCGAGTTTACGCTTCTTATTTCCCCGGAAAGTCCAACTTCGCCGACGGCAGCGAGGTCTCTCCCGAGTGGAAGATCCCTAAAGCTGCTTGCAATTGCGAGCATTGTGGCAAGGTCTGCTGCGGGCTCGTCAAGCTCAAGGCCGCCTATTACATTTATATACGCATCACAGCCGGAGACCGCCATGCCTCCCCTTTTTTCGAGAACCGCCAAAAGCAGTGTTGCTCTGTTATAATCAATGCCGTTAGTGCTGCGGCGACCTGCGTTATAAGTCGCAGGTGCAACTAAAGCTTGAATTTCGGCGAGTATTGGCCTTGAACCCTCGATAACACATGTCACGCAGGTGCCCGGGGCATTATCCGGTCTGCCGGAAAGCAGTATCTCAGACGGATTTTGCAGCTCCTTTAGTCCCGTGTCGACCATTTCAAATACACCTATCTCATTTGTCGAGCCGAAGCGGTTTTTGCCTGCTCTGAGTATTCTAAACGATGTACTGCGCTCACCTTCAAAGTACAAAACGCAGTCGACCATATGCTCAAGCACCTTGGGGCCTGCGATATTACCCTCTTTGTTGATGTGGCCGACAACAAAGGTCGTGAAGCCCTTTTCCTTAGTCATGCGCATGATTGACATAGTGCATTCTCTGACCTGACTTACGCTGCCGGGCGCGGAGCTTACCTCGGGATCAAACATGGTCTGGATAGAGTCGACTATCATAATATCCGGCTCAAGCTCATCGGCAGCCTCCAAAACCTCGGTCAGGCCCGTTTCAGCGAGGACATAGATCTGCCCGTTATCAACACCGAGACGCTGCGCACGCATCTTGAGCTGACGCTCGCTTTCCTCGCCGGTTACATAGAGTATCTTCATCTCACCCTCAACAAGGCCGCAAAGCTGGAGCAAAAGCGTTGATTTGCCGATGCCGGGAGCGCCGCCGACCAAGACAAGCGAACCTTTTACCGCTCCGCCGCCTAAAACGCGGTCCAGCTCCCCTATACCGGTTGAAAATCTAAGCTCTGCTTCCGTATCAAGCTCGGAAATGAGCTTGGGTGTCTTTTTTGAGGTAGCTCTCTTGGTGCTTCCCTTGCTTTTGGCATCAAGTTTTACCTCGACCAAGCTGTCCCACGCTCCGCAAGCAGTACACCTTCCACTCCATTTTACTGTCTCGTTGCCGCATTCCGAGCAGCAGAAAACTGTCTTTTGTCTCATATTTTCTCCTATGCCGAAGCCGTGTTATTTAAAAACTGTATATATGAACCTGCCAAAATAGCCGCAAGTTTGAGCTGATAATCGTTCGATGCAAGTTTTTGCACTTCCTGCGGATTGGACATAAAGCCGCATTCTACAAGAATTGTCGGGCATTCGACCGATGAAGTCAGCAGCAGCTCCTTCGGTGCAGGACGTGCAACACGACGGTTTGAGCTATCCAGCAGCGTAACAAGATTATCCTGCGTGATAAGTCCGAGCGCCTTGCTGTCGTCATTATCAGAATACATCACTTCTGCGCCACTGACAACAGCGCTCGGGAACTTGTTTTGGTGAATGCTTATCAAGACGGCATTTTCGGTCGAATTTGCAAGCTTTACCCGCTGTACAAGATTATCATGCTCGCTGTAAGCCTTGTTGTCCGAGTTATCGGTGTCCGTTTCTCTGGTCATAACGGTGTCGATACCTAAAAAACGCACAAGAGCCTCGGTTTTCAGCGCAATTTGAAGGTTTATATCGCTTTCTTTGAGCCCGGAGTCCGAAATAGCACCTCCGTCAATGCCGCCGTGACCGGCGTCAAGAACGAGCGTTGACCGGCTGTTTTGGTTTATAACAGGCTTGAGCCCGCCGTTTGAAACAAAAATCTTCACAAAAACAGCCGCAGCTGCCAAAAGCGCAACTATTAAAACGATTTTGATAAGCCTTTTTAAATCAATGGTCACAAACACAAAATCACCCCATTAACAAGCTATGTCGATGGGGTGATTATTATATCATTCGCTTATGAATTTTTCAAGGCGGTCGAGGCCTTTTTCGATATTCTCCATGGATGCGGCATACGACCAGCGGACAAAATTTTTGGCGCCGAAGCCGGAGCACGGGACAACTGCGACCAATGCCTTTTCAAGCAGCGCCACGGCAAAATCATCGTCACTTTCAATAAGCTTACCGCCGAGAGTGCGACCGATTAGCTGCTCAATGTTAATCATGACATAAAATGCGCCTTCCGGCTTAACGCAGCTCACGCCGGGGATGGAGTTGATTCGGTCAACGATATAATCCCTGCGCTTTAAAAACTCAAGCCGCATGGTCTCTACCGTGTCCTGCGGGCCGCTGTAGGCCTCAAGAGCTGCCCACTGACTGATGGTCGACGGCGCCCCCGTGGAGTGGCTGAGATAGTTGGACATTATCTTTGCAAGTTGCTTATTAGCTGCGCAGTAGCCGACACGCCAGCCGGTCATTGCGTAGGACTTAGACACACCGTTTATAAGCAGCGTACGTTCTTTGACATTTTCGCCGAAGCTCGCGATGCTGGTAAACTCAAGTCCGTCATAAACGAGCTTATAGTATATCTCGTCAGCGATTATATACAGATCATGCTTAACACAAACATCGACAAGCGCCTTGAGCTCATCTCGGCTATAAAGCATGCCGGTGGGGTTTGAAGGATTGTTGAAAATGACGCACTTAGTCTTATCGGTAACTGCATTCTCAAGCTGCTGTGCAGTGATTTTAAAGTTCTGCTCCTCGCCCGCCGAAACGACAACAGGCACACCGCCGGTCATTTTAATCATCTCATAATAGCTGACCCAATACGGTGCGGGCAGAATTATCTCATCGCCGGGATTGGTGAGAGCCGACAGAGCGATAAACAGGCTGTGCTTTGCGCCGCTTGCAACGACTATCTGCGTGTAATCGTATTCCAACCCCTCGCTTTTGAGCTGCTCGGCTATTGCCTTACGCAAAGGGATTATACCGGCTGCCGGGGTATATTTTGTCTTTCCTTCCTTTATGGCTTCGATGGCTGCGAGGTTGATATTCTCGGGAGTTTGAAAATCAGGTTCGCCTGTGCCAAAACCGACAACATCATATCCATCGGCTTTCATCTGCTTTGCCAAGCTGTCAACTGCCAAGGTCGTTGATGCACGAACTGCTTCCGCAATTTTTGATACCGGTTTCATAAATCTCATCTCCAAAAAATTTTGTCTTAATTATATTATTATCCTTTAACCATTTCAACTATTAAAATAAATAAATCTGCACGCAAAAAAACGGGAATTGCTTCCCGTTTTTATAACAAAATACAAATCAGCGTTCCCCTGCCCTCATTAACGATGCGCTGGAGTGTCTCTTGAAGCTTCGCTCTTGCATTTACCGGCAGATTGTTCAGTCTGTCCGCTATCCCTTCTTCGGCAATATCATAAAGCGGCCTGCCGAAAATGTTCGACTCCCACAGTCTGCTCATGTCACCCTCGTAGCCTTGGAGCAGGAAACTTATAATCTCTTCGGATGCATTGTCGCCGCCGATGGATGGTGTTACCTCAGTCTCTATGCCGGTTTTCAGCATGTGAATCGCCGGAGCCTTTGCCTTGAGCTTGACAGCATATTTACCGCCCTGCTTAACTATCTGCGGCTCATCGAGCTCAAGCTCATCGGCAGACGGCATTACAACACCGTAGCCCTTTTCTCTTACATCGTCCAGTGCCGTTTTTATGTGCTCATAGTCGTGTTTAATTGCGCTCATCTCACGCAGAAGTTTTATGAGCTCGCCGTCGTCGCTGATCTCAAGTCCGACCTCATTGCTGATAAGTCGGTAATACAGGGCTCTCGGTATCTCAATGCTGACATTTATCGTTCCGCTGCCCATATCGGAATTTTTGACCTCGGCCGTTTCGACTATATCGGACTGATTTAACTCATCGAGCATGCAATAGATATCATGAACGCAGCTCAAGTCTTTGGACGATGCCGAAAGCTGCTGATAAAGCTTTGTTTTAAGCTCGGCCTCATTGTCGAGTGCCTCAAACCAAGACGGAAGCCAAATTGCGACCTCGGATATCGGGAACTGACCAAGCACGGTACTCATGATATCAGCAAGATCACGCTCGGAAAGCTGCTGACAATTGACGCAAACGCACGGCACTGCGTACTTCTCGCTAAGCTCACTTTGAAGTACAGCGGCTTCATCTGACGCCGGATTTTTGCTGTTTATGAGCACTGCAAAAGGCTTACCTATCTGCTTTAGCTCGTTTACGACCCGTTCCTCCGGCTCAACATAGTCCGCTCTCGGGATATCGCATATACTACCATCGGTTGTGACGACCAAGCCAATAGTCGAGTGCTCGCTTATGACTTTATTAGTACCCGATTCTGCCGCTTCGGTCATACTGATCTCGTGGTCAAACCATGGCGTTGTGACCATTCTCTCGCTGCCATCCTCAAACTGACCGGCGGCACCGTTTACCATGTAACCCACGCAGTCAATTAATCTGACCGAAAAGTGGACATCATCGCTGAGGCTTATCTCAACTGCATCCTCGGGGACGAACTTAGGCTCCGAGGTCATGATGGTTTTGCCCGAGCCGCTTTGGGGCAATTCATCCTTTGCCCGTTCTCTTGCATACACATCCTCGATGTTCGGGATGACGAGCAGCTCCATAAAGCGCTTTATAAAGGTCGATTTACCCGTGCGAACAGGCCCAACTACACCGAGCATGATCGAGCCGTTTGTCCGTTTGGATATATCCTTATAAATATCAATATTAGTCATAAAAAAGCCTCCGCAGTTTTTCTCGTTTGTACGAGTTTATGAGCTGCGGAGGCATATTATTCTTGTTAATAAAACTGTGCCGTTTGGCAATGGACAGAGGATATAGAAAAGTCAACATCCTCAAACTTTGCGCTGAGCTTTTCTTGCAGAACTGGAATGACGACATTTTCGCTGCAGAAATGGTCGGCGTCTATGAGGTTTATGCCGAGCTCCTTTGCGTAAAGAAAGCCGTTATATTTAATGTCGGCTGTAACATACGTATCGCAACCGAGACTTTCGGCAAGTGAGATGCAGTCGCCGCCCGAGCCACCCATGACGGCAAGCTTTTTTACCGGCCGTCCGGCATCGTGATAACGCAGTCCGTTTACATGGAGTGCTTCTTTGCAGGTCCGCAAAAAGCTTTGAAAATCAATGCTCTCGGCTAGTTCACCGATGCGTCCGCAGCCAACGGGAGCACCATCGGCATCAATGCCACAGGGCTCAAGAAAGCCGCTTACGCAGCCACCCAGAGCACTCATAAGCGCATCATTAACGCCACCCTGAGCTATATCAAGATTTGTATGCATGCAAATGGCGGAAATGTCGTTTTTAATCAGCTTGATTATCTTCCTGCCGACAAGATCCTCGGCGACAACGCTTTTAAGCTCATGAAATATGAGCGGGTGGTGTGAGACTATGAGGTCGGCACCTATCGACACCGCTTCATCTATGACCTCGTCAGTTATATCAAGAGCAAGCAGACAATTTCTTGCCGGCGCTTCGGCACTGCCAGTGAGTATGCCGACATTGTCAAAGCTCATTTTAAGCCCTACCGGCGCAAGTAAATTCAAATAATCGAATATATCCTTAACGATTTTCATTTTTCCACTCCAGCATCATCTTTAGCTCGTTTAAAATATTTTCAACAAGGCCGAGCCACGGCAACAGTTCTTCTCTGTCTGTCGTTTTTAGTCCATCGACCGTCGAAGCAAAGCGCTTTATGTGCTTTGAAAGCAGGTTATCAAAAAACGGACTGTTTTTAATAAGCTCATATCTGCCGATAAAAAGCTCTGCATCCATGTATTTACAGTCTCTGCCCGGAACGGCGCAAATTATCTGATATACCGTGCCGTTTTCCTTGACCTGCGCTTCGCTCTTGATAACAAAGTCGTTGTTTACAAGCCAATAACGCAGTATCTCTGCCTTTGTGACCGGCTGGAGGATAAGCTTCATATCCTCACGTGCGCACCACTCTGCCCTGTCGAGAATGCCGGTTATCGTGTCGCCGCCCATACCGGCAACGATGATAGTGTCGACCATTTCCGGTTTACAGCCGTCCAACCCGTCGCATAAAATGAGCTCGACGCTATCCTCGCAGTCGGCATCCATAAGGCTCTGCTTTGCTTTTTGCAAGGGTCCCTCGTTTATATCGGTCGCAATTATATTACCCTTATATCCCCTTTTTACGAGCATCACGGGTATGTAGCCGTGGTCAGTTCCGACATCGGCAACACCAATGCCGTTCTCAACAAAGGAGGCTATCAATTCAAGTCTGTTACTCATATATCTCCATATAAAGCAAAAAGCCGGCATATCCGGCTTTTTAGCTTAGCTTTGATCAAAGTGCCATAAGGTAGGCTTTGAGCTCGACCAAAAATTCGTCGGGATCAACGCCGTGTGCTGCACATGCCTGTTCGAGAGATTCAGCGGTTGCAAGAGCACATCCGAGGCAGTGCATACCAAGCTCCTGGAACTTGGGCATTGCTTCGGGGAAATCTTCAAGGATGTCGGAGATCATGCTCTCTCTGCTGAGATCCATAATTTTTAACATTTCCATAGTCAAGTCTCCAATCTGTCGATTCAAATAAAGAAAGGGGCGCCGCAAAGACGCCCCACTCTATTCCTGTAGGTTTGAGCCTCAGGCCTCTTCCTTCATCTTTGCAAAGCACTCGCTGCAGTAGACGGGACGGTCGGACTTGGGCTCAAAGGGAACCTTTGCCTCGCCGCCGCATGCTGCGCAAACTGCGGTAAAGAACTCACGGGGACCGCGTGCTGCGTTCTTGCGAGCGTCACGGCAAGCCTTGCAGCGCTGGGGCTCATTCTGGAAGCCGCGCTCTGCATAGAATTCCTGCTCACCTGCGGAGAACACGAACTCCTGACCACATTCTTTGCAAACTAAGGTCTTGTCTTGGTACATTTTAAATCCTCTCTTTTGAAAAACTCGCCTGTCGGCTTTTATATGCGTCAGCTTCCGCTGATATCGCCTGATTTGAAATTCTGCGCCAGCTTGCGCCTTATCCTCTGAATAGCATTATCAACTGCTTTCTCGTCCTTGCAGCTTATCTGGGCGATTTCCTTGTAGCTCAACCCGTTCAGATAATTGCGAAGAACGCTTTTTTCAAATTTTGATAACTTCTCCATGAGGGATAAGAAAAACTCTTCTTTATTTCTTTTGTTCTCTCTGGCCAGAACCTGCTCTTCAGGTGACGTCTGAAACATGTCAGCATATGCCAATGGTGGGGTCTGGGATTCATCCGAGAGTAAAGTGTCGAGCGAGACGCCTGCGTTCAAGGGGATGTGTTTGGTGCTCGACGCCGATCTGACTGCTGTTAAAAGCCTGTTTTTTATGCAATGCTCCGCAAAGGTCTTGAAGCTTGTGTTCTGTGCGGAATTATACTGCCTTATTGCCGAGATCAGTCCGAACATTCCCTCTTGAATAAGGTCTTCACTGTCTCCACCCGCAAGAAACAACGGTCTTGCGCACATGCGCACAAGTCTCATATATCTCTCAACAAGAGCTTCCTCGGCCATGCTGTCGCCTTTTACGGCAAGCTTCTGTAAATCATTATCATCAATTTTGGAGTAATTAAACATACAAAACAGCTGTTTTCTAATTTATCTATTATATTATATTACAAAGTTATTAAATGTCAATAGAAAATTAGCCGCAATTTCGCAAATAATGCAGTATTTTCAACAACTCACAGTCCGAGCTCCTGCTGACCGAGATATTCTATGCCAAGATGCTCGTATGCTTTTTTTGTTACGCAGCGGCCGCGAGGCGTTCTTGTGAGGAATCCCTGCTGGAGAAGATAAGGCTCATAAACATCGATAAGCGTCACAGCTTCCTCATTTATAGTAGCTGCTAAGGTCTCAAGACCGACAGGGCCACCGCCGTAAAACTCGATTATACTGCGCAGCATTTTGCGGTCGAGCGAGTCAAGGCCGAGCTTGTCAACCTCAAGCCGTGACAGTGCCATATCGGCAACTTCCTTTGTTATAACGCCATCTGCCCTCACCTGCGCAAAATCACGCACGCGGCGGAGCATGCGGTTTGCAATTCTCGGCGTGCCTCTTGAGCGGGAGGCGATCTCATACGCCCCTTCCCTATCTATCTCGATTCCGAGAATATCGGCAGAGCGTTCAACTATTCTGCGCAGCTCATCGGGCGTATAAAGTTCAAGTCTTAGCGTAACGCCGAAACGATCTCTGAGCGGTGCGGTGAGCTGTCCCGAGCGGGTCGTAGCACCGATGAGCGTAAACTTCGGCAGTTCAAGGTGCAGCGAATTTGCCGAAGGGCCTTTGCCAAGAATGATGTCTATCGCATAATCTTCCATTGCAGGGTAAAGTATCTCCTCGTATGCCCTGTTTAGCCTGTGTATCTCGTCAACGAACAGTATATCGCCCTCATTGAGATTTGTGAGCATGGCAACAAGGTCGCCGGGTTTTTCAATTGCAGGGCCCGAGGTGATGCGCATATTAACGCCCATCTCATTTGCGATGACAGCCGCAAGTGTTGTCTTACCAAGTCCGGGAGGGCCATGCAGCAGAACGTGGTCAAGCGGCTCGTTGCGCATCCTCGCTGCGTCAATAAACACGCTCAGGTTATCCTTTGCCTTTTCCTGTCCGATATATTCACTTATTGTTTTGGGGCGCAGCCCGCCCTCACCGGCGTCTTCAGGTAAGACCGAAGAGCTTGTGACCATGGCTTGATCTTCAAGCCCATCGGAAAAATTGATGCTCATATGACGCCTCCTTACATAAGATTTTTAAGCGCTATCTTCACTATCTGCTCAGTCGTCATTCCGCTTACATCCATACGGCGCAGCACGCCGTTTATCTCGGGTGCGGAGTAGCCGAGCACCATCAGGGCGGCAACGGCATCGCTTCTTGAGTCGCCGTCTGCCGGTGTCAAAACCGCAGGCATCTCGGCCGCAACGACATTGGCTTCCTTGCTGACCTTGTCCTTGAGCTCAAGAATGACCCTTTGCGCTATCTTTTTGCCGACGCCCTGCGCAACTGTTATCGCCTTTTCGTCGCCGTTCATAATTGCCATAGCAAGCGCTTCAGGCGTGCTGGTAGATAATATCGCCTGCGCAGCCTTCGGGCCGATACCGGACACGGTCAGTAACATTTCAAAACAGTGTCTTTCGCTAAGCGTTGCAAAGCCGTAGAGGTCAAAGCAATCTTCCTTAATATACTCGGATATATAAAGCTTTGCTTTTTCCTTGGCCTTGAGCCTTGACAGTGTATTTGCGGTAGTGTTGACTGCATATCCTACGCCGCCGCAGTCAATGACGGCGAGGTTTATATCTATATCGGAAACTATACCTTCTAAATAGTAGAACATATATCTGTTACTCCTTTACTCAAAAGCGATGTGGAGCTTCGTGCGTGGCAAATAGCCAGCGCCACGGCATCAGCCGCATCGTCGGGTTTCGGTGCTGCGGGAAGCGCAAGTATTCTGCGGACCATATCGATGACCTGATTTTTCTCGGCTCTGCCATAGCCGACAACGGCTTGCTTGACTTGAAGCGGGGTATATTCAAACACCTGCACGCCTGCCCTGTATGCTGAAAGAAGTATTACTCCCCTTGCATGGGCGACGGCTATACCGGTCGTGATATTGGTGTTGAAAAAAAGCTCCTCAATCGACATTACATCGGGACTAAACGATGATATAAGCTCGTTCATGTCCTCAAATATTCTGTCCAACCTGCTGGAGAGTGAGGTGTGTGCAGGTGTGCTTATCACTCCGCAGGTGACAAGTTTCATTTTGCTTTTTTCAACATCAACAATGCTGAAGCCGACGGTCGCAAGTCCGGGGTCTATGCCTAATATCCGCAAAATCATCACTTCCTATCAGTAAATTTTAACACACTTACCCACTATTCGCAACAGCAAAAACTCCCCACACTCAGTGGGGAGTTTTACGCTTATTTCGCTCTCGGATGAGCCTTGTTGTAAACATCCTTAAGTTGCTTATTGATAAGCTGCGAGTAGATCTGAGTCGAAGATATATCCGCATGTCCGAGCATTTCCTGAATGGAATGGAGGTCGGCACCGTTTTCAAGCAGATGCGCCGCAAAAGAGTGCCTCAGGGTGTGCGGAGTTATCGTCTTTTCTATGTGAGCCTTCTGCTGATATGACTTTATTATCTTCCAAAAACCCTGTCTCGACATACGCTCGCCGCTTACATTGACAAACAATGCCTGCTCGTTGGGCATTGCAATCATCTGCGGGCGAATAAACTCAATGTACTCTGAAAGTGCCTTGATCGCAGTTGAATAAAGCGGGATAAAGCGCTCCTTTTCTTTGCTCACGCAGTGGATGACACCGGCAGAAATGTTGACATCGTTTATATTGAGCGAGATAAGCTCGCTGACCCTGATGCCCGTTGCGTAAAGAAGTTCAAGCATCGCCCTGTCGCGGTACCCTTTTGCGTCGGTGCACGAGGGTTGCTCAAGCAGGAGTTCGACTTCCTTGCTTGTAAGTATCTGTGGAAGCTTCTGCGCAGGCTTATCGGGAACGAGTTTGGAAGCGGGGCTTTCTTCAATATATCCGTCTGTCACAAGCAAACCGTAAAAGCATTTGACGGAAGCGATCGCACGGCTCACGGTAGCGACGGATTTGCCGTTGCCTTTTAACCAGCTTATATAACCGGATAATTCCTCATTCGTTGCCTTGTCAAGACTATCACCCACATGCGTCTCCATATATTCGCTCAACTGCCTGATGTCTCGCAGATATGAACTGAGGGTATTCTGTGAACACTTTTTAACTTCAGTAAGGTACTTGTTGAAAATCTCAAGGCATTCTGAATCAAGCATTCAGCCGACCCCCCTTTCTAAAAAATCTTATTAATGTCGGATATTCCGATAAAAGACAAAATAACAAACGCAGCACCAAGCAAAAGCGTCTTAACCAATTCCGCCTTGAACCTTCTTTCGTTTCGAATTTTGCCGAATAATCTCTTTGCTGAGGCAGCGGAACTGCACGAAAGAGCTAAAGCAGAAAAAATGAATACAAAAACGAGAGAAAAGACTTTGGCGATAAAAATAACATTAAGCTTATCTGCAGGAATTATGGTAGCCAGTGACACGGATACAAAAAAGCCAAAGATAAAGTCCAGCACCGGAATAATGACCGACCCAATGACCGAAAAAGCCGTCAGCTGAACAAGCAGCAAGCACAAAATGCAACCAAACACGCGATAGTCTAAATCGACAATCAAATAATTAACATGCGCCGACTGCGGAAGAGAAGGCTTCGTGAGCACATAAGCACCTACACCGAGCATAAAAGTCAGACACATCAACAATAAACCGGAGCTATCAATACGCAGATGACGAGCCGGTTTATTAAGCAATTCAGTTTTCATACCGTTACCTCAGACGCAGCCTCGCAGCAATGAGAATAACGATTAAATTTACATAACAACTTAAGTAAACTAAATATAATACAAATTCTCATTGTAATCAAGGCTTTTTAAGAAAAATGATGATTTTTGTTAATTATGACCGTATATTATGTTAACTGTGTTATGTTAACCACAAAACCGGTCTATATCACAGGCTTGAACCCACAGTATTTTTTCACTATATTTCGTAATCGCTTTTTGTTTGTAGCACAATATATAGGTAATCATTAAAAATTATGTCAACCTTCTTTCCTGTTTACAGAGAGTAATTGAAAATTTATGATTTGCGCTTTTTGCGTAATTTTTTGTTACTTTTAGCTAAATTGAGCTTACTTCCTATAAAGCCACTCACCAACGATATGGCAAAAATTTTTCCCATTGCAGCTGTCTGCGGTGCCTGCATATTGAGTAAAAAAGCAACCACAATGATAACTCCGGCATACGCCAAACCGGCAAGCAGCCCGTTTACGCTCCCCCCTTCCCTACCGAATGAGCGTGCAGTAATTCCGCAGGAAATACCTGCGATTATGTTAATTACAATGAGTGCGGCGCCTGTGCTGTCCTCATTTAGCTTACCTCTTTGCATCAGTGCCGATATCGCCAAGAGCAATATTATCGTAACCGCCAAGCCCACTATCACCGATACCACTATTGCTCTGCCGTTTATCTTTACCGTTTTTGATGACTGCAAAAAAATCCCCCCGAACTAAAGATGTTTGTACATCTTATTAGCTCAGGGGGATTTTAATGCTAAATTTTACTTCTTTGCTTTTGCCTTGGCTTCGGCAGCTTCTGCTCTGACATTGCTGCTGACAGCCCACTTCTTGAACTTAATGCGGACCTTGTCTTCGCCGGTCTCGATTGTAATGTTGTCTTCGGTAACATTTACAACAACGCCCATAATGCCGCCTATGGTAACAATCTCGTCACCGACAGTAAGTGCATTGCGCATAGCCTCTATCTTCTTCTGCTTCTTCTTCTCGGGTCTGATCATGATAAAATACATGATGAGGAAGAAAACAACAAGAATGAGGATCATCTGAAGATTGCCGCCGCCTGATGTAGAGGTTAACATTAGTATACTCCTTAAATATAATTAGTTTTTTATTTTACAATGATTATTATACATTTTAAACGCTATCTTTTCAAGTGTTTTATATCCTCGTATCCAACAATTTTGAATATTTGCCCCTAAACTCGCCGAAGTTGCCGTCTTCGAGCGATTTTCTGATGTTTTCCATAAGCTTGTTATAGAAATAGAGATTGTGCATTACGGCAAAGCGCATGGCCAGCATCTCGTTTGCTTTGAACAAATGTCTGATATATGCCCTGTTGTATCTTCTGCACACAGGGCAATCGCACTCGGGGTCAATTGGCTTATCGTCTGTCAGGTACTTTTCGTTTTTGATGTTGATAATTCCACTCCAAGTAAAAAGGTGTCCGTGTCTGCCATTTCGCGCCGGCATAACACAGTCGAAGAAATCAACACCACGGTAAACGCTTTCGATAATATTACCCGGTGTGCCGACACCCATTAGGTAGCGTGGCTTATCCTTGGGCATGAATTCCTCAACTGCCTCAATCGTATCGTACATTTCCTGATGGGTCTCCCCCACCGCAAGTCCGCCGATGGCATAGCCCGGGAGGTCGAGCTCGGCTATCTTCTTCATGTGCTCTATTCTGATATCGGCAAATGTTGTGCCTTGGTTTATGCCGAACAGCATTTGTCCGGGATTTACCGCATCGTCCATGCTGTTGTATTCGTTGAGCGCCGCCTTACACCTTGCCAGCCACCTATATGTGCGGTCACAGGACTTTTGAACATAGTCACGGGGCGACGGTATCTTGATGCACTCGTCAAAGGCCATCGCAATATCCGAACCGAGGTTCGATTGGATTCTCATGCTCTCCTCAGGACCCATAAATATATGTCTGCCGTCGATGTGAGAATTGAACTTAACTCCCTCTTCGCTTATCTTGCGCAGGCTTGCAAGTGAAAAAATCTGAAACCCGCCGCTGTCGGTTAGAATAGGTCTGTCCCAAGTCATGAACTTGTGAAGTCCGCCCATCGTCTTGACTATCTCATCGCCGGGTCTCAAATGCAGATGATAGGTGTTTGATAGCTCGATCTGACAGCCGATGGTTTTAAGATCCGCCGCAGAAAGCGCACCTTTTATTGCCGCAGCCGTGCCGACATTCATAAAAACGGGCGTCTGCACAGTTCCATGCGGGGTCTCAAACTCGCCTCGTCTGGCGTGGCCTTCCTGCTTTTTTAATGTGTACATAGGTTTCCTGCCTTACTAATTATTCGATCATCATGGCATCGCCAAAGGAAAAAAATCTATACCGCTCCTTAACTGCCGTGTTGTATGCGTTGAGGATATTCTCTCTGCCTGCCAGGGCGGACACGAGCATAATAAGCGTGCTCTCCGGCAGGTGGAAATTTGTTATCAGTGCATCGATACACTTAAACTTATATCCCGGGTAAATAAAGATATTAGTCCAGCCGGAGGTCGCCTGAAGTGTGCCGTCCTCGGTTGTGAAGCTTTCAAGCGTGCGGCATGAGGTCGTGCCAACGGCAATGACCCTGCCTCCTGCCCTCTTGACGGCGTTGACAGTCTCGGCGGTTTCCTCGGGTACGATGCAAAACTCGGAGTGCATCTCGTGATCTTCTATCTTATCCGCCTTCACAGGCCTGAAAGTGCCAAGGCCGACATGCAGCGTCACATAGCATATCTTAACGCCCATATCCGCTATCTCCGCCAGCAGTTCCTTTGTAAAATGCAGACCAGCCGTCGGTGCGGCGGCGCTGCCGAGTTCCTTCGAGTAAACGGTCTGATAGCGTTCGGAGTCCTGCAGTTCCTCCTTGATATACGGCGGAAGCGGCATTTTGCCCAAGCGTTCGAGAATTTCGAGGAATATACCCTCGTAGCTGAACTTGACTATCCTATTTCCGCCCAGCGTCACTTCCTCAACTACTGCTGTCAACTCGCCGTTTCCGAATACAAGCTCTTGCCCTGGTTTGGTTTTCCGACCCGGACGGCTCAGGCACTCCCAGCGGTTATCGCCGAGATCCTTGAGCAGAACAAGCTCAACTGTGCCGCCAGTCGGCCTTGCACCGATGAGTCTTGCAGGCAGCACTCTCGAATCATTGAGCACAAGGCAGTCGCCCTCGTGGAGGTACTGCTTGATATCATAAAAATGCTTATGCTCTATCTCGCCAGTCTGCTTATCTAAGTGCAAAAGGCGTGATGTATCTCTTTTTTCGAGCGGAGTTTGAGCTATCAGCTCCTCCGGCAGGTAAAAGTCAAAATCCGATTTGTTCATCCTAAATATGCTCCGCTAAAATAAAAATCGATTATTTCCTCACAGTTTGCGCTCTTATTAAGTGCCATTGCGTAAGCGCCCCACTGGCTCATGCCGCAATTATGCCCCCAGCCGCTGCCTTTGAACACCCATATACGTTCCTTTTGCTCGTTTTCATAGCTTGAAACATCATACCTGAGGCTGTTAAAACCGGTTACCCTAAAGCAGTCTTCGCCATAAAGCGTGACCGTATTTCCCTTTGAGTCACTAAACACAAGCTTAATTACATTGCCCATATCGGATTTTGTGACCTTGATATCGGCGATATCGGCAAGCTCATAGTCGCTCATAGCAAGCCGGTACACAACATTGGCGTCATAAAGCTCGGCTTTCCACGACTTGTTGTAGTACTCGATATCCTTTTCGTTATCGTCCTTAACACCGCTTAGGTAAGCTCGCTTTTGTGAAAACACATTTGCACTGCTGTCGGTAGCTCCGCCATCGGACGACATATAGTACACCTTGCACACAGAGCCTCTATATCGCACATACTCGCCCGCTGTTTCGGTTGCAGCTTTGTTAGTACTCTCGACAGTGCCGGTCACGCCACGGTAGACCTGACTGTATGTATCATTTCTGACATCAAAGCCACGGTCTATGTATGCGTTAATATTGTTCATGGCGTAAGTTCTGGCACAGGCGCCCTGAGCTTTGAGCGCCTCCTGCGGCCAGTCACCGTGCATTTCATATGGCAAAACGCCCATGACATAGTCCTCAAGGTCAACAAAGTTTATGACGGTGAGCCCACCGCCGGAGCGTGTATACTGAAAATCGCCGTGATAGGCGTTTCCGTCAAACCATGTTTCGGCTTTTTCGGATTTTGAGGCCGGTCGGATCGCTAAGTTCGTTCCTTCGCCAACATCCATGAGAAATTGAAGCTCCGAAGTGTCGGTTTCGGCGGCAAGCACGGAATACCTACTGCCGGTAAAGGGTTTTGCATCCATGCTGCGGCTTTTTATGGCCGACATTGTTTTAGTCTCATCGGCATAAGCACCTACGAGCACCTTGTACTCGCCGTTGATATAGCCGGGAAAACCTCCCCAAAGCGTATCGGCATACTTCTTAGCGGATGCAAAGTCGTTGAATTTTTTGTTCAGTACCATGTGCCATGGGCCGACGACCATACCGTCGGGCAGCGTAAAACCGCTGTCACCACGCATGGACAGCGCTGTAACCTCGGTCTTGCCGAGCTCGTGAAATTGCCGAGCATAGTCAAAATAGCCAAACAGATAACCGCTCCCGACACTGTTGAGAAGTCTCGCCTCATACACGGAAGATCCGCCGGAGCGCAGACCGACCTTTATTGTTTTGATGACCACGGGCAGGTCAAAATACGCAGGTGCAGGCGCTTTGGCTTCGCCGGCATTAGCTGCTGGTGCTGCCGCAATGGTTAAGCAAGCTGTCAGCATAAGCGTTATAAAATTCTTGACCGTGTTTGACATATTGCCCGTTCCTTATCAATATTTCGTGGAATTTAATTATAATACGGAAGCCCAGCAATTTCAACGATTATATATCATACGCAGACATGTAAATGAATATATTATTGTCAGCGATATGTGATTGGAGGATTATTATGGTTAAAACGCCAATTTTCAAGGGCTCCTGTACAGCAATAGTTACGCCCTTTGACGAACACGGCATAAACTTTGATAAAATGAAAGAGCTAATCAACTTTCAGTATGATAACGGCACGGCGGCAATAGTAGTCTGCGGCACGACCGGTGAAAACGCAACCATGACCCGATATGAGCATGAGGCTTTGATAGAATTTGTGTGTCGCTGTAACGAGGGACGCATGAAGATAATCGCCGGTGTCGGCAGCAACGACACAAAAAAAGCACTCGGTTTTGCACAATGTGCTATGAGATGTAACGCTGACGGCATACTCATGGTCACGCCGTACTATAACAAAACAACGCAAAAGGGACTGGTCGAGCACTTTACATATGTCGCCGATAGAGTCGATATACCGATGATAGTATACAATGTCCCAAGCAGAACGAGCATTGGCATCAAGTCGGAGACATATAAAAAGCTGTCGGAGCACCCAAACATAAATGGTGTCAAGGAAGCATCCGGCGATTTCAGTCTATTTGCCATGACACGAGCCTTGTGCGGTGACGATCTGTATATCTGGAGCGGCAACGATGACAACACTGTCCCGATGATGGCGATGGGCGCACTCGGCGTTATATCTGTCGCATCAAACATAGTTCCGGGCGCTGTCGCAAAGCTTTGCTCGCTGTGCCTTGAGGGCAATTTTGATGATGCGCAAAAGCTCTATTTTAAGTACGCAACCCTGTTTTCCGACCTGTTTATAGAGACAAATCCCATTCCGGTTAAGACCGCAATGAAGCACATGGGGCTGGATAACGGCAAGCTTCGTTTACCCCTGACAACTATGTATCAGCCGAACGAGGAGAAGCTCTTAAAATCAATGAGCGACTGCGGAATTAAAATTAAGTAATAAAAAAGGACACATTGTGTCCTTTTTTATTACTTAATCGGGATAGTGAGCTCTTACGCCGCCGATAAGCTTGGGCCTTGTGTATGCCGCATTGACGCTTGCGCAGCCAATAGCCTTGACAGAAAGCCGCAGCGGAACGGCAACATCCTTAAGATGCATGCCGATGAGCGTGCACCCGATATCAAGTCCGGCATTAGCTTTGACATGCTCGACAACAACCGGGTCTTTCATATTATCATACACCGCTGTTGCAAAAGAGCCTCCTGCCTTTGGCATCGGACGGACACATACTTCCTCAAGCATATACTTTTCTGCCGCTTCTCTTTCAATAACAAGCGCTCGGTTCAAATGCTCGCAGCATTGTGCAGCAAGGAATATACCCATTTCATTAAGAACAGAAAGGATGGCCTTTGCGACCTCTGCACCTGTTTCCGGTGAAGAGCCCTTACCTATATGTTCACCGAGTATTTCGCTGGACGAGCAACCGACGGCAACGAGGTCGCCTTTTTTGAGATTTGATTTTTCTACCAACTCTGTAATTGCATTTTTTGTATCTGAATAAATGCTCATGTTATCATCTCCAAATTTATATTAACATTATATTAACATACTTCTGAGCATTTGACAACTAAACTATATCGTAGTATTATTGTATAGCAAAAATCTACAGAATGCGAGGTGTTTCATTTTGAAACGATTTCTCTCACTTCTTCTTGCTGTTTGCTGCATTTGCTGTCTGCTTGTAGGCTGCGGCAAAAAAGAAGAAAACGGCAAAGCGCCCGACATCAACACTGACGGACTTGCTGTTAATGAAGTTGTCAACGGCCCCATTAACCCCCTTACCGGTGAAACCGTTGAGGCAGATACAAGCGCTGCACGTCCTTACTGTGTAATGATAAACAATCACCCCAGCGCCCGTCCCTGCAAGGGTCTTGCCAACGCAAGCATTGTTTATGAGGCGCTTGTTGAGGGGGATATTACCCGTATGATGGCCGTGTTCACCGATATAAGTCAGACGGATGTCGGTTATATCCGCAGCGCCCGTCCCTACTATGTCAGCCTCGTTCAGGCATATGACGCAATTTATGTGCATTGCGGCCACAGCGACCAGGCGAGAGCCGATATCAAGCAGTACGGTGTCAGCGATATTGATGCGACCTTCGGCGAAGGCGGCAGCGCATGGGTTCGAGATAAGGACAGAGTCGGCCGTGTAAGCTACGAGCATACCCTCTATGCTAAGGGCGACAAGATCGCAGAGTACGCTGCAAAGAAGTTCGACCTCGAGCACTCTGACAGCTACGACACCAAGTATGGTCTCATCTTCAGCCCCGATGCAGCTTCTCAGTGCGATAAGGAGTCCAAGGAATTCACCATCAAGTACCTCGGCAGCACAGCAACCACTCTCAAGTATGTTGCTGATCGCAATTGCTACAATGCATTTATCAGCGGTACCGAGTACACGGACGGCAACGATAAGCACATTGACTTTGCAAATGTTATTATCCTTAATGTAGGCAACAGCGTTGTCGATAAGAAGGGACATCGTGAAATGAACCTTGTTGGTTCCGGCACGGGTTATTTCTGCAACGGCGGCAAGTATGTCGAGATCAAGTGGGAGCGTGCAGACCGCAACGACAACTTCCACTACACCCTCACTGATGGAACTCCTCTCGCACTTGGTGTCGGTAAGACCTTTATAAGCATCGCACCGCTGGACAGTACCGGCAGCGTTACTTGGTAAAACGAATATGGTTTAAGCTCCGCAATGCATTGCTGAAGTGAACCCCAAAAGTTAGACAAAATATTTATTAAGCGACCTGAAGGGTCTG